>Ga0228535_1000423_pt1 | contig 121213 bp, 130 predicted proteins | sample SJ1metagenome_FD_168457 | JGI IMG/M metagenome (GOLD analysis project Ga0228535, IMG submission 168457) | Enriched culture of PCE-dechlorinating microbial communities from Ithaca, New York, USA - SJ1 | ecosystem: Engineered > Modeled > Simulated communities (microbial... > Unclassified... | reverse complement strand
GGCACAAAACGTTACATGAGCATGAGGCACCTGGATGCTGCCGGCTGCGAACAGCCGGATTCCATCGCCGGTTAAACCCGGCTACTAAACGGCAAATCTAAATTTGCGAAAAATTATTGACGGGACCGGTATTTTAATAACTATCTTATTACCCATTTGAACTGCTCCTTTCTTCTTTGCGAAATAAAAAGACATGACAGTTTATAGAACCGTCATGTCGAAGCCATATCTATTTGCTGATATATAAAAAGCTACATTTTCTTGTGCATTCTTCACAAGAAAATGTAGCTTTTAACTTGGTGACGCGTATGGGATTCGAACCCATGAATGCCAGCGTGAGAGGCTGGTGAGTTAACCGTTTCTCCAACGCGCCGTGAACCGTGCTTATATATTATGCCAAACTTAAGCGGTCAAGTCAAGAAAAACTTTTGTTTTCTCAGGCGCCGGCCGCTTTCATATTTGTCCCGGCCGCGCCGGGCGCTTCCATATCCTCCCCGGCCGCGCCGGGTGTTTTCATATTTTCCCTGGCCACGCTCATCATCAGCCGGATGCGGTTCAGCTGGTTGACCTGGCTGGCGCCGGGATCGTAGTCCACGGCCACGATATTGCTGTCCGGATAGCGCCGTTTCAGCGCCCGGATCATGCCTTTGCCGATGATATGGTTGGGCAGGCAGGCGAACGGCTGCATGCAGATGATATTGTTCACGCCGTTTTCCAGCAGTTCCGCCATTTCGCCCACCAGGAACCAGCCCTCGCCGCACATATTGCCCAGGGAGGCCGTGTCCTCCGCCAGCTCGGCGATCTCGTAAATGCTGGCGGGCGCGCCGAAGCGGCTTTTGCCCAGCTCGCCTTTTAGGGGCAGGCGCAGCCATTGAATGGCCGCGATGGCCAGCCGGCCCAGCAGTTCGCTCTTCAGCCTGCCGGAAAGCAGCTGATGTTTGGTAATGGTATTGTAGGCGCAATATTCCAGGAAGCCCAGCAGATCCGGGACCACGGCCTCGCCGCCTTCCGCTTCCACCAGCTTTACCGCCTCGTTATTGGCTGCCGGATGGTATTTCACCAGGATCTCGCCCACCAGCCCCACCCGGGGGCGCTGTTCGTTGCGGATGGGCAGGGCGTTGAAATCCTTGATCATCCGGTGTATGTACAGCTTGTATTGGGGCGAAAAGGGATGTCTCAGCAGTTGCCGGCAGCGTTCCGTCCAGTGGTCGCACAGCCGGTCCGCGGAGCCGGGCTCTGTTTCGTAGGGCCGGGTGCGGTAGAGCAGTCGCTCCAGCACGTCGCCGAAAGCCAGGGCTTTGACGGCCCGGGCCAGCATTTTGACCGTGGGCCTAAAGCCGGGATTGCTTTCCAGGCCCGAAGCGTTCAGGGAAATGACGGGGATATGCTCCAGGTCAAGCGCTTTCAGCATGCGGCGGATCAGGCTGATATAATTGGTGGCCCGGCAGCCGCCGCCGGTCTGGGTCATCATAATGGCCAGGCGGTCCGTATCGTAGCAGCCGCTTTGCAAGGCTTCCGCCAGCTGCCCCACCACGATGATCGCCGGATAGCAGGCGTCGTTGTTCACGTATTTCAGACCCGTGTCCACCACGCTCCGCTCCTGGCTGGTGAGGATCTGCAAATCATAGCCGGAATAGCAGAAAGCGGCTTCCAGCAAAGTGAAATGCAGGGGCGCCATATTGGGGGCCAGCACCGTATAGCGGCTGCCCTGCATGGTCTTGTCATAAACCGGCCGTTCCTGGCCGGGCGGAGGAGCGCAGGGCTCCAGCACCTCTTTATCCGCCTTGTCGTTGATGGCGGAGATCAGGGAACGGATGCGGATGCGGGCCGCGCCTAAATTGTTCACCTCGTCGATTTTCAGCACCGTATAGATGCAGCGGCCTTCCTGCATCAGCTCCTGCACCTGGTCGGTGGTGAGGGCGTCCAGGCCGCAGCCGAAGCTGTTCAGCTGCACCAGCTCCAGGTGGCGGTTGCAGCGGGCCACGTCCGCGGCCTGATAGAGCCGGGTATGGTACGTCCATTGGTCCACCATATTGATGGGCCGGGGCAGCCGGCCCAGATGAGCCACGCTGTCCTCGGACAGCACCGCGAAGCCGTAGCTGTTGATCATGTCCGGGATGCCGTGATTGATCTCCGGATCCACATGATAAGGCCGCCCCGCCAGGATAATGCCCCGCTTATTGTCCCGTTCCAATTGGGCGATGATCTCCTCGCCCCAGCGGCGGATCTCCGCTTTATAGGCCGCGTCCTCGGCATAGGCCGCCTGCACCGCGTTGGCCAGTTCCCGGCGGCTGAAATGGTACAGGGGCTCCAATTCCTCCCACAGCCGCCGGGTCAGCCGCGCCGGGTCGTCATAAGGCAGGAAAGGGGAGATGAAGCGCACCTCTCCCTCATGGAGTTGCGGGATATTATTGCGCAGCACCTCCGCGTAGGTGCCCACCACCGGACAATTGAAATGATTGTCGCCCCCCAGTTGCTCATCCTGCTCATAAGGCAGGCAGGGGTAGAAAATGGTGGTCACGCCCTTCGCGATCAGGTCGGCGATATGGCCGTGGGCCAGCTTAGCCGGGTAGCAGACCGATTCGGAGGGCATGGTCTCAATGCCCGCCTCGAACAGCGCCCGGGAGCTTTTGCCGCTGAGCCGCACCGAGAAGCCCAGATGGGTAAAGAAGGTATGCCAGAAGGGGTAGTTCTCATACATATTAAGCACGCGGGGTATGCCGATCACGCCCCGTTCGGCCTGGGCCGGCGTCAGGGATTTGTAGGAGAGCAGCTTTTTGTACTTGTAGTCGTACATATTGGGCAGATTCTGATACTTCAGTTCCTGCTCCGCCCCCCGCTCGCAGCGGTTGTTGGAAATATGGCGGCTGCCGTCGGGAAATTTATTGATGGTCAGCAGGCAGTTGTTGTCGCAGCGGCCGCAGTGGACGGCGGTCATCTCCACCTGGAAATCCCGCAATTGCTCCGGGCCGGAGAGCTGCGAGCGGCCGCCCTGATAGCTGTTTCTGGCGATCAGGGCCGCGCCGTAAGCGCCCATCAGGCCCGCTTTATCCGGCCGCACCACTTCCCGGCCGACGGTCAGCTCCAGGGCCCGCAGTATCGCCTCGTTGAGGAAGCTGCCGCCCTGGACGATGATATGGTCGCCCAGATCGTGGCTGTCCCGGAGCTTGATCACCTTAAACAGGGCGTTTTTGATCACGGAGTAGGAAAGCCCGGCGGAAATATCGCCGATGCCGGCTCCCTCCTTCTGGGCCTGCTTGACCCGGGAATTCATGAACACGGTGCAGCGGGAGCCCAGGTCCACCGGATGTTGGGCCGGCAGGGCCGTTTCGGCGAACTGGGCCGCGGTCATATCCAGCGCCTTGGCAAAGGTCTCGATAAAGGAGCCGCAGCCGGAGGAGCAGGCTTCGTTGAGGAAGATATTGTCCAAAGCGCCGTTTTTGATGCGCAGGCATTTCATGTCCTGGCCGCCGATATCCAGGATAAAATCCACCTCCGGAAGCAGGGAGGCGGCGGCCCGGTAATGGGCCACGGTTTCGATCTCGCCCACGTCGAAGCGCAGCGCCGCTTTGAGCAGGCTTTCGCCATAGCCGGTCACGCAGGCCCGGCCGATATAAGCGGTCTCCGGCAGGTTTTGGTACAGCCCGGCCAGCATGCTGACCGCCGTATCCAGGGGCGAACCGTGATTGCTGCCGTAATATTCGAAGAGGACGCGGCCTTCCCCGTCCACCAGCACGCATTTGCCGGTGGTGGAACCGGCGTCCATCCCCAGGAAGCAGGGGCCCTGAGCCTCGGCCACGGGTGCGGCGGGCAGTTTGGCCCTGCTATGCCGCTGCCGGAATTCCGCCAGCTCCTGCTCGTTGGCGAACAGGGGGGGCAGCAGCTCGATCTCGTTCAGCTCCGCGGCGGCGGCGGCCTCGATGCGGCCGAGCAGCTCGGCCGCGGGAACCGGCTGCTGCTCCCGGGAATCCAGGGCCGCGCCGATGGCGATGAACAGCTGCGCGTTTTCCGGCAGGATCACCTGCCCGGGCTGCAAATTGAGCGTCACGATGAAACGCTTGCGCAGTTCGGACAGGAAATAGAGCGGCCCGCCCAGGAAAGCCACCTTGCCACGGATGGGTTTGCCGCAGGCCAGCCCGGAAATGGTCTGATTCACCACGGACTGGAAGATGGAGGCGGCGATATCGCATTTGCGCGCGCCGTCGTTCAGCAGGGGCTGGATATCGCTTTTGGCGAATACGCCGCAGCGGGAGGCGATGGGGTAAATGGTGGCGGCAAAGCGGGCCAGATCGTTTAGGCCCGGTACGTCCGTGTCCAGCAGCGCCGCCATCTGATCGATGAAAGCGCCGGTGCCGCCGGCGCAGGTGCCGTTCATCCGCTGCTCCAGGCCGCCGGTGAGATAGGTGATCTTGGCGTCTTCGCCGCCCAGCTCGATGATGACGTCGGTATCGGGGATCAGTTTCCGGACAGCGCAGAGCCCGGCCATCACTTCCTGAAGGAAGGGCAGGCCGTACACAGGAGCCACGGCAATGCCGCCGCTGCCGGTCACGGTAACGGTCAGCTCCGACCCGGCGAAATGCCGCAGCACTTCCCGGAGCATGGCGGAAAGATTTTCCCTGACGTCGGAATAATGCCGCTGATAGCGTTGGTAGATCAGATCGCCGGCCCCGTTCAGCACCGCCACTTTGATGGTGGTGGAGCCCACGTCCACGCCCACATGATATGTTTCTGCCACTGCTGTTCCCCGCCTTATCACCATACTGCAGCCGCTGAAGAGACAACTCAGGGGAGATATAAAAATATCTCCCCAAATTGTACCTGATTATCATATCATAAAAAACATATTTCGTCAATAAATATCATCTTTTTGTCTTGCAGGCACAAATTGCCATTCGCTGCCGTCTGAAACATGTTATAATGTTTTTGCGGGACCCGCTGTTTTCCTTTGCCGCATCCCGCCGATTACGCCGCAGAAAGGACCGGATATGCGCCCTTCCCGCAACCCCCGTAATACCATCGCCCTGCTGCTGTTCGTCATCGTGATCTTAGGGGCCGCCCTGGCAGTCATGATCCTGGCCTTTTTTATGATCAGGCCCGCCGCCGCCCCCGCGTCCGGGCAGGACGCCTCCACGCTGCTGGTGGACGGCGACCTGGTGATGGCGCGGGCGGCGGAATTCGGCGTCAGCACCGAATTTTTACAGTTGATCCTCCCCGGCTATCTGGTGTATCGGGACGGCGGAACCTATGTCTACCAGCCGATCAACTACGACCTGCCCCAAAGCGGTTATGATTGGTCCAATTTATCCTATGCCGGGGACCGCATTTATTATCAGGACGAGGCGTTCCCGGAAGTCAGCTACGGGGTGGATGTATCTTTGTACCAGGGCCAGATCGACTGGCAAGCCGTGGCTGCCGACGGCGTGGATTTCGCCATGATCCGCGTGGGCTACCGGGGCTACAGCGAAGGCTCGCTGTTCGTCGACGCGTACGCGGCGCAAAACCTGGCCGGGGCCTGCGCCGCCGGATTGGAGATCGGCGCCTATTTCTTCTCCCAGGCGGTCAACGAGGCGGAGGCGGAGGAAGAAGCGCAGTTAACGCTGGATGTGATCCGGGATTATCCGCTGGCCTATCCGGTGGTCTGCGATATGGAGGAGATCAGCGGCGCCGCGGCCCGCACCGACGCGCTTACCGTTGCGCAGCGCACCGCCGTGATCAAGGCTTTCTGCCGCAAGATTGAAGAGGCGGGCTATCCGGCCATGGTCTATGGGAACATCAAGTGGCTGGCGGGGCGCGTCGACCTGAAGGAGCTGGCGGATTATCCGCTGTGGCTGGGGCAGTATTATACCCGTCCGCTGTTCCCCTATGATTTCGCGATCTGGCAATATACCAACAGCGCGGCTGTGGAGGGCATCCCCACGGATGTGGATATGAATATCTGCTTTAAAAAGAGCTGGCAGGACTAACACGGCGTAAGGCCGGCTCAGGCCGGCCTCATGCCCAGGGGGCAATTCCGCTGCCGGCCGGGCCGGGCGGCGCTGCTACTTGATGTAACGGCCCAGCCTGTTGGTCAGCGCGCAGGCGGCAATGATTTTCAGCAGATCCGGGATGACGAAGGGGATCACGCACCAGCTGAGCGCGGCCGCCAGCCCGATGGGCCCGGTGTTCCTGGCGTAGACCGCCATGAACCAGGCGGTGCCGAAAGCGTAGCAGATCAGCAGCCCGGCCAGCATCCCCAGGGCCAGGACCCAGGTTTTGCGGCCGCTGCGGGCGGTCAGGCCGGTGACCAGCGCCGCGCCCAGGAAGCCGACGAGATAACCGCCGGGAGGGCTCAGCAGGATGCCGGGACCGCCGGTGAAGCCGGCGAATACCGGCAGGCCCACCAGGCCCAGCAGCAGGTAGATGAAGACCGCCGCCACGCCCCGCCTGGGCCCCAGCAGGCCGCCGGTCAAAAAGACGCCGAAGGTCTGCATGGTGAAGGGGATGGTGGCTGGCACCGAGATCCAGGAGCAGACGGATATCAGCACGGCGAACAGCGAGATATAGATCAGGTCCAGCGTTTTGAACCGGGCAACGGTTGCGGTGGTCATCGCGCACCTCCTCAGTGGATTGGTTCCAGCATAGCACAAGCCGTCAGTTATGTCAACCATTTATCAGATATTAGTTGACGATCGCGGCGCGCAAAAAAACCGCCTGGCTAGAGGCGGTTTTTTTGTTAGGGGATTGACTCAAGCTTGTATTCGGGCAGAACGAGCATGCTCATTATAGCGCAAAGGCGGCTTTTTGTCCAGCATTATCCTTTCGGCTGCTTTTTAAAATTGTTCTACACAATATTGTATTTTTATGATATGATATAATTTATGAAAATCCCTGCTGAAAAGGAGAACCGCCATGGCAAAAAAAATCCTTATCCTCAATACCAGCCCCCGCAAAAAGGGCAACAGCCACCTGCTGGCCGCCGCGCTGGCCAAAGGCGCGGAGGAGGCCGGACATGCAGTTGAGACGCTGGAACTGGGTACCGCGCAGATCAACCCCTGCCTGGGCTGCGACCATTGCCGCAGGGAGCCCGGCGTCTGCGTGCAGAACGACGCCATGGGCCGGGTGCGGGAAGCCATGGAAGGCGCGGAGATCATCGTTTTTGCCGGCCCCCTCTATTATTACGGGCTGCCCGCCCAGATGAAAGTGGTCTTCGACCGCCTCTACGTTTATGGCGGCTCCTACCCGGAGCGGAGCTGTATGCTGCTGATGACCTGCGCGGACAAGGACGTGAAATATTTTGCCGCCGCGGCGCTGAATTACCAGATGGCGCTGATGGATTATATCGGCTGGCAGGACCTGGGGCGCCTGCTGGTGCCGGGCCTCCACGAGGCCGGCGCCATCGCGGGCCACCCGGCTTTGGACCAGGCCTATGAATTGGGTAAAGCGTTGTAAAGAACCATGGCGAAACCACTTCTGGATGCGTTTCTGTTGTTCTGCCGGGTCAGCGCCGTGGCCTTCGGCGGCGGATATACGGTATTGCCTCTGCTCCAAAAGGAGCTGGTGGACGGGCGGGGCTGGCTCACCGAGGCGGAGCTTTCCGATTGCTACGCCCTGGCCCAATGCCTGCCCGGCCTGATCGTGATCAACATGGCCGTGCTGGTGGTCAGGCCCCGGTTGGGCCGGGCGGCGGCCTGGTCCGCTTGCCTGGGCGTGCTGCTGCCGCCGCTGCTGATCGTGTTGCTGATCGCGGCCCTGTTGGGCAATTTCGTCCATTTGCCGGTCGTGCAGCATGCCCTGGCCGGCATCCGCTGCGCCGTGGCGGCGCTGGTGGTCTGGTCCGCTTACCGGCTGATCCGCTCCGGCGTCCGCGATTGGCCTGCCGCCGGCCTGTTCATGGCCGCCCTGGCCCTGCTGCTTTTCGATTGGCTCAGCCCGGCCCTGATCATCCTGGCCGCCGCCGGCGCCGGCCTGTTGCTGGGACGTTTGCGGGAGAGGAGGGCCAAGCCGTGATCTATGCCCATTTGGCCTGGGAATTCCTTCAGATCGGCCTGTTCGCCATTGGCGGCGGCCTGGCCGCCCTGCCCTTCCTCCATGACCTGGTGGGGAAATACGATTGGTTCACCCTGGCGGAACTGGCGGATATGGTGGCGGTGGCGGAAAGCACCCCCGGGCCGGTGGGCCTGAACATGGCCACCTATGCCGGCTATCAGGCCGCGGGGCTCTTAGGCGGCGTGGTGGCCAGCGTGGCCCTGATCCTGCCCTCCATCCTGGTGGCTTCGCTGGTCTGCCGGTTCCTGACCCGGTTCAGCAACAGCCGGGCGATAGAGCAGATGTTCGCCGGCCTGCGTCCGGCCGTGGCGGGTCTGATGTCCGCCATCGGCCTCAGCCTGATCTCCCTGGCGGTCGGCGCCGGGTCGGGCGCCTTTCCCGCCTCTATTTCCGCAAAAGCGCTGCTGTTGTTTTGCCTGATGCTGGCTGCGGTGTTTATCTGGAAAAAGCATCCCATCGTCTATGTGGCGGCCGGAGCCGTCATCGGCGCCCTGTTCAGGTTCTAGCTCATTTTTATTATATTTATCATATTATTGATCGCATATTTATCAGTTTCATAATTTTATTCTGGAGGTTTTGTTTCATGGACTTATTCGCAAAACTGGTCAATCCGCCGCTGGTCAAGCTGACGAGGGACGCCGGTGTTTATCCCTATTTTCGCGAACTGGAGTCCCGGCAGGACACGGAAGTGGTCATGGAGGGGAAACGCCGGATCATGCTGGGCTCCAATAATTATCTGGGCCTGACGGTGCAGCCGGAGATCATCGCCGCCGCCCATCAGGCCATCGAGTCCTACGGCAGCGGCTGCTCCGGCTCCCGTTTTTTAAACGGTACGCTGGACCTGCATATCACCCTGGAGAAAGAGCTGGCGGAATTTGTGGGCAAGGAAAGGGCCATCACTATGTCCACCGGCTACCAGACCAATGTGGGCGTGATCGCGGCCCTGGTGGGGCGGCATGATTACGCGGTCTGCGATATCGAAAACCATGCCAGCATCTACGACGGGGTGAAGATGAGCTACGGCAAAATGCTCCGTTACAAACATAACGACATGGACGACCTGGAAAAGAAGCTGCAGAGCATTCCGGAGGAAGCCGGTATCCTCATCGTCACCGACGGCGTGTTTTCCATGAGCGGCGATATCTGCAAGCTGCCGGACATAGTGGGGCTGGCCCGCAAATACCAGGCCCGGGTCATGGTGGACGACGCCCACGGCCTGGGCGTGATGGGCCCGGGGGGCCGGGGCACCGCCGCCATGTTCGGCCTCACCGACCAGGTGGATGTGATCATGAGCACGTTCAGCAAATCCCTGGCCTCCCTGGGCGGCTTTGTGGCCACCGGCGCGGCGGTGATCGATTATATGGCCCATACTTCCCGTTCCTACATGTTTTCCGCCTCCATCCCGCCGGCCAACGCGGCCGCGGCCCTGGCGGCGCTGCGCTATATCAAGGCCCATCCGGAGCTGCCGGAGCGCCTGGACCGGCTGGCGGAGTACCTGCGCTCCGCGCTGCGGGCCCGGCAGATCGCCATCCGGGAGAGCCGCACCCCCATCATCCCCATTTTTACTTATGACGCCATGCGCACCCTGCAGGTGAACAAGCGGCTTTACGAGGAAGGCCTGTATGTCAACTGCGTGCTGCCGCCCGCCACCGCGCCGGACCAATGCCTGATCCGCTGCAGCCTCATGGCTTCCCACAGCGAAGCCCTGATCAACGAAGCGGTGGACATCATCGTCCGGGTGATGCGGGAGTTCGACTGATTGCATCCAGCGCGCCGCGCCGGGCCCGGAACGCCATGCCGGAGCCGGAGGGCCGGCACCGGGAGCGGCGCTGCTATGCCGCGGGGAACGAAACGCAATTAAAATTCACTTAAAGGAGCCATATTATCCATGAAAAAAATCATCGTGGTCACCGGCGGCAGCTCCGGTATCGGCCGGGCTACGGTCCAACGGCTGGCCGGGGAGGGCCATCAGGTGTACGAGCTGTCCCGCAGCGGCGTTGACGGGCCGAATATCCGCCATCTGACCGTGGACCTGGCGGAGGAGGAGCAGATCGCCGCGGCTTTCCAGCGCATCGGCCAGGAGGCGGGGCATATCGACGCGCTGGTGAACAACGCGGGCATGGGCATTTTCGGCCCGGTGGAGCTGACGGCGAGCAGCGACGCCCGCTATCAGCTGGATATCGATTTCTTCGCCGTTTTTTTCTGCATCAAATACGCCCTGCCCTGGCTGCGGAAGGCGGAGAAGGGCGCCCGCATTATCAATATCAGCTCCCTGGCGGGGATCTACGCCATCCCCTACCAGTCCTTTTATTCCGTGGCCAAATTCGGGGTCAACGCCCTGACCCTGGCTTTATCCACGGAGCTGCGGGACTTCGGCATCAGCGTGGCCGCCCTGATGCCGGGAGACGTGAAAACCGGCTTTACCGCGTCCCGCCGCACCTACGGCCAGGATACGGCGCTCTATACCGGGGTGGAAAAATCACTGGCCGGCGCGGCGCGGGACGAGCAGACAGGCAAGTCGCCGGAGGCGCTGGCTGCCCGCATCGCCCAACTGATCGGCAAGAAAAAGCTCAAGCCTCTCTATAGCTGCGGCTTCAAATTTCAGTTCTTCATCTTTCTCGGCAGGATCCTGCCCACCGCCGTGGCCAACGCCATTGTGCGGAAAATGTACAGTTAGGAGCCAGGCATGGGCATATTCAGCAGGCTGGCCGATAGGCTGGCCAAGACCCGGGGCAGTTTCAGCAGCGGCGTCAAGGCCATTTTCCGCGGCCGGGTGGATGAGGAATTCTTCGACGCATTAGAAGAAGCGCTGCTTTTAGCCGACGTGGGCGTGGCGGCGTCCCTCCGTCTTACCGAGGCGCTGCGGGCCTTGGCCAAGGCCGGGCATATCCGCGAGCGGGAGCAGCTGTGGCAGGCTCTGTCCCAGGAGATCGAGAAAATTTTAAGCAAGAGCCCGGGCGGTATCCGGCTGGAGCCGGGCCGCCTGAATATCCTGCTGCTGACCGGCGTCAACGGGGCCGGCAAAACCACCACCATCGGCAAGCTGGCAGCCCGTTATCAGGAGGAAGGGCTGAAGGTGCTGCTGGCGGCCGCGGACACCTACCGGGCCGCCGCGGCGGAGCAGCTCCAGGGCTGGGCGGAGCGTACCGGCGCGCCTCTGATCCGCCAGGCCGAGGGCGCGGACCCGGCGGCGGTGGTGTTCGACGCCATTGCCGCGGCCAAAGCCCGCAAAACGGATCTGCTGATCGTGGATACGGCCGGGCGGCTGCAGAACAAGACCAATCTGATGCAGGAGCTGTCCAAAATCGGCCGGGTGATCGCCAGGGAAGCGCCGGAAGCCGCCCTCCAGACCCTGTTGGTCATCGACGGCGGCGTGGGCCAGAACGCCGTCAGCCAGGCCAGGCAATTCGGCGAGGCGGTGCAGCTGGACGGCCTGATCGTCACCAAGCTGGACGGCACCGCCAAGGGCGGCGCCCTGATCGGCGTGGTGGAGGAAACGGGCCTAGCGGTGAAGCTGATCGGCGTGGGCGAGACCGTGGAGGATCTCCGCGATTTCAACGCCGCGGATTTCACCCAGGCCCTGTTCAGCGAGGAAAGGGAGTAGAAAAACCGTTTCTCTTTTGCAAAAGAGGAACCGAGAAAACCTGAAATATATTCAAAGTTACCTCTTATGGCATCACGCCACTCCCCCTTTCTTTAAAATTTAAAAAATTAAATGATTGGGAAAAAAGAGCCTTTACTTTTCGTTATTATTGGCATTAAATACGTTTAAAGTTCTTTTGGTCCTTTTCTTTCAAGAAAAGGACGGTTTAAAAAAGGGTTTAAAAGCAGCGTAAAAAAACCGTTACTTTCTTGAAAGAAAGTAACGGTTTTTTATTTTCAAGAGCAATAATTACTTGATTTCCACCGTGGCGCCGGCTTCCACCAGTTTGGCTTTGATGGCTTCGGCTTCGTCTTTGTTCACACCTTCCTTGACGGGCTTGGGAGCGGCTTCCACCAGGTCTTTGGCTTCTTTCAGGCCCAGGCCGGTGATCTCGCGGACCACTTTGATCACGGTGACTTTCTGCTGGCCGAATTCCTTCAGGATCACGTCGAAGTCGGTCTTTTCTTCTTCGGCTTCGGCTACGGGAGCGGCCACGGGAGCGGCGGCCACGGCCACGGGGGCGGCGGCGGAAACGCCGAATTCTTCCTCAAAGGCTTTGACCAGTTCGGCCAATTCCAGAACGGTCATTTCTTTGATCTGATCAATGATATCGGTAACTTTAGACATGATAATATCCTCCTGTTTTTGATTTTAATTTGAGTAAGGGGCGGGGTTAAGCGATTTCTTCCTGTTTTTTACGCAGCGCCTCCACGGCGGTGGGGAATTGGCGCAGCAGGGCGGCGGCGCAGCCGGCGAAGCCGGACAACGGGGCGGCCATGGCTCCGGCCACCTGGGCCAGCAGCACTTCCCGGGGCGGCAGCTTGGCCAGGAAGTCCACGCCGGCGGCGTTGATGACCTTGCCGGTGAGCAGAGCGCCTTTGACCTGGGTCTTTTTGGTTTCGCGGATAAAGTCGCTGATGATTTTGGCAGCGGCCACCGGGTCCTTGGCAAAGCAGATGGCCGTGGGACCTTCCAGGTATTGATCCAGTTCCGGCAGGTTCAGATTATGATGGGCGATCTTCAGCAGCGTGTTCTTGGAGACCCGGTATTCGCAGCCGGCCTCCCGCAGCCGGGCACGGAATTTCACGTCCTGCGCCACGGTAATGCCCCGGTAATCGGTGAGGATGGCGGCCTCGCTTTCGGCGAACAGCTGCTGCAGTTCCGCCACCTCTTGTTCCTTGGCGATCATTTGCGGTTTTTTGTCCACTATGGTAAAACACCTCCTTCAATAAAAATGAACAAAGGGAAATGCGGTGAACGAAGAAAATCCCCCGCCCATGGGCAGGGGATAGCGATGCTGTCGCAAAGCGTTATCCTGCCTCGGCTGGCGTTTGAGCTTATCCGGCGAACCGGACCAGCGGTCTTGGGCGGGCGGCGCTGTTGGCAGCGCCCTGATGCTGTTTTTAAGCGGGATGCTTACTTGCCTAAGGGTTTTTGCGGGTTGATCTTCAGGCCCGGGCTCATGGTGGAAGAAACGGTGATGTTCTTGATATACTGGCCCTTGGCAACCGGCGGCTTGGCTTTCAGCAGCGTTTCGATAATGGTGGTGTAGTTCTCCAGCAACTGCTCCGCGCTGAAGCTGGCCTTGCCGATGCGGCAGTGGATGTTGGCGGCTTTGTCCAGGCGGTATTCAACCTTACCGGCTTTGATCTCGCCGATGGCCCGGGTCACGTCCATGGACACGGTGCCGGTCTTGGGGTTGGGCATTAGGCCCTTGGGGCCTAAGATCCGGCCCAATTTACCCACCATCCCCATCATATCCGGCGTGGCCACGGCCACGTCGAAACCGAACCAGCCGCCCTGGATCTTTTCCACCATATCTTCGGCGCCCACGAATTCGGCCCCGGCGTCGATGGCTTCCTTGGCTTTCTCGCCCTTGGCGAACACCAGCACGGTGCGCTTGACGCCCGTGCCCTGGGGCAGCACCACGGCGCCGCGGATCTGCTGGTCGGCCTGGCGGGGGTCCAGGTTCAGGCGCACCGCCAGCTCCACGGTTTCGTCGAATTTGGCTTTGGCGTTTTCCTTGACCTTGGTCAGGGCCTCGAGGGGTTCGTAGTAAACGGTCAGGTCGGTGTTCTTGATGATCTCATTATATTTCTTGCCATGCTTCGGCATATTCTATTCCTCCTTGGTGGTTATTCGGGCAACAGCCCTCCCACTATCCTTCCACGACAATGCCCATGCTGCGGGCAGTGCCTTCCACCATTTTCATGGCCGCTTCCAGGCTGGCGGCGTTCAGGTCCACCATTTTCAGCTGGGCGATGTCCCGCACCTGGGCCTTGGTGACCTTGGCTACCTTGTCCCGGTTCGGTTTGCCGGAGCCTTTTTCGATACCGGCGGCCTTCAGCAGCAGCACGGCGGCGGGCGGGGTCTTTAGCACGAAGGTGAAGGAACGGTCTTCGTAGATGGTGATGACCGCCGGCATAATCATGCCCGCCTCGCTGGCGGTCCGTTCGTTGAATTCTTTGCAGAAGCCCATGATGTTGATGCCGTGGGGACCCAGGGCGGAACCCACGGGCGGCGCGGGATTTGCTTTGCCCGCAGGTATTTGCAGTTTGACCACTGCGGTAACCTTCTTAGCCATTGTTGAAACCTCCTATAATATAATGTGGTAAGCGGAGGGTGGGGCCCTCCTCCCACAAGGGGAACAAAAGGGGTCAGGCTGTCCATAAACTGCGCCATACTGCGTTCCGGAAGCCCGCCCGGTGCTGGACGTATGTTTTAATACGCCTGCGCCCGGATCGGTCTTCCGCGCCTTGTCTGGCGATGCCGTAAGGCGAGTGCATTAGCTGAGGTTTTGCCGCCAGGCAAAGGCCAGCTAGGCCTTATTTCTGAACAGCCTGACAGGCGCGTCAATGGACAAAACGGCAGCAGGACTACATTTTCTCCACCTGAGAAAATTCCTGCTCCACCAGGGTGTCGCGGCCAAACATGGATACGGAGACCTTCATCTTGCCCTTTTCCGGGGAAATTTCCTGCACCACGCCGACAAAATCCTCGAAGGGGCCGTCGATGATGCGGACGCTTTCGCCGATCTCGAAATTGACCTTGATGCGGTTCTCCATATACCCCATCTGTTCCAGGATCTTCTCGGCTTCCTCGGCGTGCAGCGGCACAGGCTTGGAGCCGGTGCCCACGAAGCCGGTGACGCCGGGGGTGTTCCGTACCACATACCAGCTGGTATCGGTAAGGTTCATCTCCACCAGCACATAGCCGGGGTAGACCTTGCGCGGGGTAATCTTGCGCTTGCCGCCCTTGATCTGCACCTCGTTTTCCATGGGTACGATCACGCGGAAAATATTCTCCTCCATATTCATGGATTCGACGCGCTTTTCCAGGTTGGCCTTGACTTTATTCTCATATCCGGCATAGGTATGGATGACGTACCATTCGGTTGCCATGGATAAGGCGCTCCTTTATGCTAAACGCAAAACCAGCTCCACCAGGGTGGAAACAATCCAGTCGAACAGGGAAATGACGAAGGACATGGCGGCCACCGCCACGATCACCACGCCGGTATACGTGATGAGCTGCTGCCTGGTAGGCCAATGTACCTTTTTCAGCTCAGACCAGACGCCCCTGAAAAAGGTTTTCAGTTTGTTGCGCTGTTTTTTGGAGCCTTCGCCGGTGGTTTGAGCAGACATGAAAATACCATTCCTCTCTCTTCGTTGCTTTACTTTGTTTCCTTGTGAACGGTATGGGTTTTGCAATGGCTGCAATACTTGCTGATTTCCAGTCGGTCCGGAGTGTTTTTCTTGTTTTTCATGGTAATATAGTTACGGCGCTTGCATTCGGTGCAAGCTAAAGTGACTGCTACACGCACAGCGGCCACCTCCTTAAATCATATTCGCCCATAATAAGGCACTTAAACAGATTATCACAAGCCCAGAATGAAGTCAAGCAATATTTTTCAGTTGCGGTAAGAGAAAGAAAAATCGGCGGCATTCAGCGTTTGAAACGGCTATTTCCAGTTCTCGGGCCAGATTTGCTCCGCTCTTTTCCGGGGCGGCGGATAAACGACGCCGAAAGTCTCCACCCGCACCGTTTCGATGATCTCCGGCGTTACGGCGTGATAGAGTTTGGCCTCCGGGTGGCCGGGGTACTCGCCTTTGACCAGGGGTACCTGTCCCAGGCGGATGATCTCGTCCAGGCCTTCCGCCACCTCGCCGAACATGGGGTAATGGCCGTACAATTCCGGGCAGTCCCGGAGGGGGAAATAGAATTCGCCGCCGGCGATGCCCAGCTCTCCGTAGCCGCCCATGCCCACGGAGCCCAGATGGGGAAAAATATGGGATTGTGCGGCCGCCTCGTTGTCGATCAGGTATTTGGCCTCCGGCTGGCCAAAGGCGGTATAGCTCATATCCACCCAATCTCCGGGTACAAAACGCTGGATGGGATAATGGTCGAAAACCTTCAATCCGGCCAGGTAAATAAAGCTGTTCACCGTATTGGGCGCCGCTTCCGGCAGCAGCCTAAAGACGATGCGTTTGCCATTGGCCATGGTCAGGGTGGCGATAGGGTCCATAGCATTCTCCTCAATGTGCGGTTTTTGTCCGGCTGAGCTTGTCCGGCCGCGGCGGTTGCGCCGCCCAAGCCTGCGGTAAGCTTAGCGTGGGCAAGAACAGGCATGCGTTTTGCGCGCCGCCTGCGCTATCACTAATATTTAATTATATATGTTCAAATCTTTGCTGTCAACCGGCATCAGCAATAGAGCAGCGCGCACACAAACAGGCCCAGCAAAGCCAAAGCTACCAGAATGCCCGGCGTCAGCAGCAAGGAGATCACCAGCAGCAGCGCTACGATGATCAGCACGATATTGGCGGCATTGGTGGCAAAGCTGCTGTCCAATGCTTTGCAGGCATTGACTTTGCATCTGCGCAGAAAGTCCCCCATCTTCTATCCTCTCCCCCTCGCCTTTTATCAAATATTATATGCGCCGGGGCGGTTTTGGCATTGCTTTTCACGGGCAAAAGGAGTAGAATTTTTTTATGGACACAGCGTACAAGGCTATTTTGGACATTTTGGAACAAACATATGGGGGCAGCGCCTCCCAATTGCGTTTCGCCTCCGTGTTCCAGTTGCTGATCGCGGTGATGCTTTCGGCCCAGACCAATGACAATCAGGTCAACCGGGTCACGGAGCGGCTATTCAGGGATTATCCCGACGCCCGGGCCTTCGCGGGGCTGACGCCGGAGCAATTGGCGCCGCAGATCGCCTCCCTGGGCCTCTACCAGAACAAGGCCCGCCATATCGTGGCCGCTTCCCGCATCCTGACCGAACAATACGGTGGGGAAGTGCCAGCGGATAAGCAGGCTTTGACCGCTTTGCCCGGCGTGGGCAACAAAACGGCCAATGTGGTGCTGGCGGTGGGTTTCGGCATCCCGGCCCTGGCGGTGGATACCCATGTGTTCCGGGTGTCCCGCCGGCTGGGGCTCTCGGACGGAAAGAATCCGGAGCAGGTGGAGGCGCAGCTCTGCGCCATTATCCCCCGGGAGAAGTGGCCGGAGGCCCATCATTGGCTGATCTGGCACGGCCGCCGGGTCTGCCTGGCCAGGAAACCGGATTGCGACCATTGCCCTTTAGCGGCGTTATGCCCCGCCCGCCCCTCCCGGGCCGCCGGGTGAGCGGCGGCCTGTTCAGCTGCAAATCCGTAGAGAAAAGGAGAATACGATGAACAAGATCCGTCTTGGCAGAAGCATGCTGGCGCTGACGCTGCTGCTGGCCCTGCTGTTGTCCCTGTCGCCGGCCGCGGCGGCCGCCAACTACAATAATTCCGCGCAAGACCTGAAGGCCGCCCGCCAGTGGGTGGCCGAGTATTCCTATTTCGATCTCGCGGAGGCGGCGGGACAAGCCGGGAATATGGAGTCCCTGATGACCGCCCTGATGGCGGCGGATCCCTACGCCAGTTATATGACCGCCGGGGAACTGGCCGCGAGCAACAGCGAGTATTACGGCACCTATGTGGGCATCGGCATCATGATGGAGCTGAACGGCGAAAAGAACGTGGCGGTGCGATGCGTGTACGGCGATACCATCGCCGCCCAAGCCGGCATCCGGCGGGGAGACGTGATCTACAGCATCGACGGCGTCTCCACCCTGGGCAAAAGCATCAACGAAGTCCATGACCTGCTCTCCGGCAAGGACGGCTCCATCTTCAACCTGGTGCTGCAGCGGGGGGAAAACCTGATTCCCATGGATATCAAACGGGGAGAGCTGACCGTTCCCGCCATGTATTATTGGGTGGAGGAGGGCGGAATCGGGTATTTGAAGATCACCCGCTTCACCGACGCAGTGGACGAGCAGCTGAAGGCGGCGCTCAATTACCTGCCGGAGCTGGGCGCCACCTCGCTGCTGCTGGACCTCAGGGATTGCCCCGGCGGCCTGATGGACGCCGCCGCCGATTGCTGCGCCCTGTTGACCGGCGGCGGCCCGATCTATTACAGGCTGGACCGCAGCGGCTACCGCAGCGTTTATGTTGCGGATGAGAATCCGCTGGATTTCAGCCTGCCCCTGGCCGTATTGGTCAATGAGCATACCGCTTCCGCAGCGGAAATGACCGCCGCGGTGGTGCAGGACGCCGGGGCGGGCACGGTGATCGGCAGCGGCACCTACGGCAAGGGCTATTTTCAGACCGTGCTGACTTTGCCCAGCGGCGCTTCCATCCATTTCACCATCGGCAAATATGTGACCTGGGGCAGGCAGGATATTGCGGAGCAGGGCGGCGTGACCCCGGATATGCTGGTAGCCGACGCGGATCAGCAGGATCGTACCGCCGCGGGCTGGCTCAAAACCCAGCAGGCGGTGCCGGGGGAATTGCGCTTCCAGTTCAATAGCAGGAACGCTCTGGCCGACGGCAGCGCCTGGCTGATGAGCTATGCGCCGATCAGCAAAGACGGCCGCGCTTATGTGGCGGCGGCGGAACTCCTGACCAAGTTGGGCTGGGAGCTGAACTATTACCAAAACAAATGCTATGCCTTTAACGGCGTGAAGCGCCTGATCTTCGAACAGGGCGGCGGCGCGCTGACGAGCGGCAGGCATCAGGATACCTGCGTGGTCGTTAACAAGGTGGTGTATATCCCCGTGGCGTTCCTCGGCAATCTCGGTTACGGCGTAACCTGGGACGCCGCTTCCTCCAGCGTGGTGGTGAGCAGGTAGGGAGCGGGAACATCCAATAAACAAAGTCAGCGGGCGGCAATTGCCGCCCGCTATGCTTTACAACGCATAGGTATGGTCCAGCGGGCCGGAGCCCCGGCCCAGATCCAGGCCGGCTTGGAGCGCGCCGGTCAGATAGGCTTTGGCGTCCCCGATGCTCTCCGCCAGGCTTTTTCCCGCGGCCAGGCCGCAGGCAATGGCCGAGGACAGCGTGCAGCCGGTGCCGTGGGTATTGGGATTGTCCACCCGGGGCGTCCTGAACCAGGCGGCGTCGCCCTGCTGCCAGAGCAGGTCCGCCGCTTCGCCCTGTAGATGCCCGCCTTTCACCAGCACCGCGCTGCCTGCCCGGCGTCCGATCGCTTCTCCGGCCCGGAGCATTTCCGCTTCGTTGCGGATACTGAGGCCGGACAGCGCCTCCGCCTCGGGAATATTGGGCGTGATCACGGTTGCCAGCGGCAGCAATTGACCAATTAGGGCGGAGCAGGCCTCCTCGTTCAGCAGCCTGCTGCCGCTGGTGGCTACCATCACCGGATCCACCACGATGTTGGCCGCCCCGTATTCCCGGAGCTTTTCCGCAATCACCTGAATGATGGGGCTGCTGGAGACCATGCCGATCTTCACCGCGTCGGGGAAAATATCCGTGAACACCGCGTCCAGCTGCTGGGCCACAAAAGCGGGCGTCACCTCCTGCACCGCTGTTACGCCCAGGGTATTCTGGGCGGTCAGGGCGGTGACCACGCTCATGGCGTACATTTTGTGGGCGGCGATGGTCTTGATATCCGCCTGGATGCCGGCACCGCCGCTGCAATCGGAGCCGGCGATGGTCAATATTTTTTTGATCATGGGCAGAACCTCCTTTGATGTAGCCAGCGGCTAAACCGTATTCCCCCCGGCGGGCGGCGGCGGGTCCAGCAGCTGCGCCATTTCGGAAAGATCCCGGATATACACATCGCAGATTTGCCGCATCCGCCCGCTGAAAGCGGCGTGGGTCGGTTCATAGACGCCGGCCACCTTCAGCCCGGCGGCCCTGGCGCTCAAGGCCGCGTGGGGAGAATCCTCAAACACCCAGGTAGCTTCAGGGGCGGTGCCCAGTTGCCGCTGGGCGAAACGGAAGATCTCCGGCTGGTCCTTGCTCATGTTCAGCTCGGTGCAGCCCCAGATCTCCTGAAAATAATGGCCTAATCCCAGGCGGCTGAGGGCCGTTTCCACCAGGGAGCGGTTGGTGGCGGTGGCCACGCACATCACCGTTCCCTGCCGCCGCAAGCGCTCCAGCAACCGCGCCGCGCCGGGCTTTTCCCGCACCGCCTCCCGATAGGCCCGGGCGATCCTGGCGTTGATGCCGTCCATGATGGCTTCGGCGCTCAGGGCAAGGCCGTATTCCCGCTGATAATAGGCCGCGGCCTGAGGCAGGCTCATGGCGCGGAACCTCTCCGTGAGGTCGTCATGGGGTTCAAGGCCCTGGCTGCGCAGATAATCCTCGGCAATGGTTTCCCAAACGTACATGGAATCCAGCAGCGTGCCGTCCGCGTCGAAAATAGCTCCCGCGATGTTCACGGTTTCACCAGCTCCTCCGCCAAAGTTTTCAGCTCCGCGCAGGTTTTGCGGATATCCGGGCTGGCAAAAATGGCCGAGACCAAGGCCACGCCGGCAATGCCGCTGCCTTTCAGCAGGGGCAGGTTCTCTGTGGTGATGCCGCCGATGGCCGCCACCGGAATGGATACCGCCTGGCAAATGGCCTCCAGCTCCTTGAGGCTCACCGCGTCCGCGTCCGGCTTGGTGCCGGTGGAGAATACGGCGCCCACGCCCAGATAATCCGCTCCGGCGGCTTCCGCCAGCTTGGCCTGGTCCACGGTCTGGACGGAGACGCCCAAGATCATCCCCGGGCCGATCAGCTCCCGCACCCGGGCGGCGGACTGATCATGCTGGCCCACGTGGACGCCCGCCGCGCCAGAGGCCACGGCCACCGCCACGTTGTCGTTGATGATCAGGGGTATTTGGCAGCGGCGGCACAGTTCCCCCACGGTCCGGGCTTCCGCCAGGAACTCCGCGTCGGCCAGCTCCTTTTCCCTGAGCTGCAGGCAGGTAACGCCGCCGGCCAGGGCCGCCTTGATCTGCTGATAGAGGGTTTGCCGCCCGGTCCAGCTCCGGTCCGTCACCGCGTACAGCAGCAGGGTCTGCTTATCGCACTTCATATCTGGCGCCCTTCTCCAAAGCCTCGCCGTTCAGGCCGTAAACAGCGTCGATCAAATGATGGCGGTAGGTGGAATTGCCTTCGCCCTCCCGCAGCCGGGTCGCGGCCAGCTCGCCTGCCAGGCCCATGGCAACGACCGCGGCGGCAACAGCCGCCAGAGGCTGACGGGGGTTGGCCGCCAGATAGGCGGCGGTCATGGCGCTGAGCATGCAGCCGCCGCCGGTGATGCGGCCCATCAGGGGATGCCCGTTCCGGATGATGTACGCTTCCCGGCTGTCGGCCACGATATCGATGGCGCCGGTCATGGCGATGACGGCGCCGGTCCTGGCGGCAAAGCCTTTGGCAAAAGCCGTCGCCTCGCCAAGGTTTTGCTCCGTTACCGCGTCCACGGCGTCGGCGTCCACGCCCTTGGTGGAGCCGGACCCTTGGGCCAGGGTTTTCATTTCCGAGACATTGCCGCGGATGGCGGAGCAGCGCACCTGTTCCAGCAGCTGCAGGGCGGTGACGGTGCGCAGCCGGGAAGCCCCGGCGCCCACCGGGTCCAGCAATACCGGACGCCCGCAGGCATTGGCCTGTTTGCCCGCGGCGAACATGGCGGGGATGGTGCGGCCGTTCAGGGTGCCGATATTGATGTTCAGGCTCCCGCAGAGGGCGGTGATCTCCTCCACCTCCTCCAGGTCGTCGGACATGATGGGGGAGCCGCCTGCGGCCAGCAGGATATTGGCGCAGTCGTTGACCGTCACATAATTGGTGATATTATGCACCAGGGGAGCGTTGGTCCTGACATTTTCCAGCAGATTACCGAGCATGGGGTTTTCCTCCTAATGTTTTGTTTACCAGCAGGCACAGCAGCATGGTGACGAGCATCACCGGCAGCGTGTTGCCCAGCGGGGTCTCGATGAGCATCAACAGGCGGTAGATAATAAAGCCAGCCAGCCAGAGCAGGAGATTGGCCCAGTTCGCCGCCTTGGCCGAATGGTCTTTCTTTAATATGAAATAATCGGTGAGCAGGATGGCGGTCATGGGCGCGAACACCGAGCCGATCAGGTAGAGGAAGCCCTCAAAGCGGGCGGCGGAAGTCAGCAGGGCCAGCAGCACACCCAGGGCGCAGACGATCAGGGAAACGGGTTTTTCTTTCAGCCGGCCGGAAATGCTGACGCTGCTGACGCCGGCGGAATAAGCGTCCAGATAGGTGGTGGTGACGGTGGAAAAGATCACGATCAGCAGGCCCATCAGGCCCAGACCTGCCCGGACCAGGATGGCGGCCACGTCCCCGCTGCCGGCGAACAGGGCAGCGCCCAGGCCGATGGCGTACATCCAGCAGCTGACCAGGAAATACACGACACCGCTGGCGAGGGCGGCGGCTCCGGGCCGGGCCGCCATCCTGGTATAATCGGAGATCAGCGGCAGCCAGGACAGGGGCATGGCCACGGACAGTTCCACGGCCGCGCCAAAGCTGAGGCTCCCTGCCGGAGCAATGCCGCCCGGCTCTTTGAACACCAAGGTGGAAAGGATCAGGGTCAGCGCGAACAGCAGCGCCATGGCCGCGGTATTGAGCCTGCTGAGGTTGGCCAGGCCCACCAGCAGCCATATTGCCACCAAAGCGCCGATGATCAGGCTCCAGGACCAGGGCCCGGCCAGGGGGGCGACGGCGCCGGCGGCCGAGGCGGCGGCTTCGATCATCACCGCGGTCCAGCCCACCAGCTGCAGCACGTTCAGCACGGAAAACAGCAGGGACCCCCGTTGGCCAAAGGACAGTTTCACCGTTTCCATGGCGCTTTTGCCTGTCCTGCCGCCGATCAGGCCGGCCAGGCCCAGCAGGGCGCAGCCGATGGCATGCCCCAGGATGATCGCCAGCAGGCCTTTGCCAAAGCCCAAGGGCGTCAGCAGCGTACCGGTGAGTATTTCCGCGATGGAAACCGCCGCACCGAACCAGATCAGCCCGTTGGCAAACACCGAGGTTTTTTGGGTTGCGTTCATGAACATACCTTCTTTCCACAGGGCAAAAAAAAGCGGAGAACACGCTGACCGGCGCTCTCCGCGATAAAGCAATCATCTCACTTCCTACGGTGGCATTATCCACATCAGGTGTAAGGGTCGAAGTATGGGTACTTCCTCTCAGCCTGCTTCACAAGCTCCCCTGTTCAGTTGTACGTTCAGTATAGCACGATGCTCCGGCTTTGTCAATGCATGGGCTTATCGCCCCTGTTCTTTGGCCGCGGCCGGAATACGGTTTTTCAGCTTCACCAGCTCCACCAGGGGGATGATGGCAAAGGCCAGCAACAGGGAGGTCAGCAGCTGGGGACCGCTCAAAGCGGCGATGCGGAACAGGCCGGATAAGGTCGGCACATACAGCAGCAGCAGGTCCATGCAGATGCAAAGCAGCATGGCGCCGGCCAGATAAGGGTTGGCGGTGGTCAGGGAAAAGATGGAACGGTTGCGGGAGCGCATGTTCCAGGCATGGAAGATCTCCCCCACGGACAGGGTGACAAAGGCCATGGTCATGGCTACCGTCAGCCCCGCCGGGTTGCCCAGGGCAAAGGAGAGCAGCGTCAGGGCAGCCACCGCGCAGCCCTGCCAGATGATGCCGATAGCCATGCCGCCGGCGAACACGCCCTCGCCCGAGGACCGGGGCGGCTGCCGCATCAGCTCCGGCTCGGCTTTTTCCAGCCCCAGGGCAATGGCGGGAAAGCAGTCTGTGATCAGATTGATCCATAGCAGGTGTATCGGCAGGAATAGATGCCAGCCGGCGAGGGAGGCGGCGAAAATGGCCAGCACCTCCGCCAGATTGGAGCTGAGCAGGAATTGCAGGGCCTTGCGGATATTCTCATAAATGCGGCGGCCCTCCGCCACGGCCTTGACAATGGTGGCGTAATTGTCGTCCGCCAGCACCAGGGCTGCCACCCGGCGGCTGACCTCGCTGCCGGAAATGCCCATGCCCACGCCGATATCCGCCGCTTTCAGCGCCGGCGCGTCGTTGACGCCGTCGCCGGTCATGGACGTGACTTTGCCCAAAGACTGCCAGCAGCGGACAATACGCAGCTTATCCTCGGGCTTCAGCCGGGCGAACACGTCGATCTCCGGCAGAGCCTCCGTCAGCTCCTGATCGCTCATGGCCATGAGCTCGGCCCCGGTGACGGTGCGCTTACCCGGCCTTAAAATGCCCAGCTCCCGGCCGATGGCGGCCGCGGTGTCCAGGCTGTCACCGCTGGTCATGACCGTGCGTATGCCTGCCGCCGTGGCGGAAGCCACCGCCTCCCTGACCCCTTCCCGGGGTGGGTCCGTCAGTCCCAGCAGGCCGGCGAAAATGAGGTTCTGCTCGTTCAGGCTCTGCTGATCCCCGTAAGCCACCGCCAGCACCCTGAGCGCCTGGCGGCTCATGTTCTGCACCTCCCCCAGGATATGGCTGCGGTCAGCGGCGGTCAGCGGCGCCACGGTGCCGTTTTCCGTCTGCCAGCGGTCGCAGCATTCCAGCAGCAGCTCCGGCGCGCCCTTGCTGTATTGCACCCGGCTCTGGGACTGCTGGTGCAGGGTGCTCATGCGCTTGCGCCCGCTGTCGAAGGGCAGCTCCGCCACAAAAGGCCGCTGCTGCAGCAATTCGGCCCGCTTAAAGCCCCGTTCATTGGCATAGCGGGCCAGGGCCAGCTCCGTGGGGTCGCCGATCTGCTCCGCGCCCTGCTCCAAATCCGGCGGCAGGCTGTTGCAGAGCGCCGCGGCCATCAGCCCCGGTTCGCTGAGGCCGAAGGAGGCCACCACCCGCATACGGTTTTCCGTCAGGGTGCCGGTTTTGTCGGAACAGATCACCTCGGTGGAGCCCAGGGTCTCCACGGCATTGAGCCGGCGGATCATGCCCTGCTCCCGGCTGATGGCGCTCATGCCCATGGCCAGCACCAGGGTGACCACCACCACCAGCCCCTCCGGGATGGCCGCCACCGCCAGGGAGATGGCGAGCATCAGTACTTCCAGCAGGCTGTCCGCAGTATGCTGCTCCACAGTCAGCAGGGAAATGATGAAGATCAGGCCGCAGATGATCAGCACCGCCAGGGACAGCTTTTGCGAGAGCTCCGCCAGCTTTTTCTGCAGCGGCGTGGCCTGCTGCTCCGTGGAGGCCAGCAGATGGGCGATGCGGCCGGTCTGAGTATCCATGCCGATGGCCGCCACCATGCCCTCGCCCCGGCCGTAGAGGATGGGCGAGCCCATATGCACCATATTGGTGCGTTCGCTGGGAGCGGCCTTCTGGGCTTCCTCCGGCATATCCCGGGCGTTCTTATCCACCGGATGGCTTTCGCCGGTCAGGGAGGATTCGTCCACCCGGAGCTCATAGGAATCCAGCAGCCGGAGATCCGCCGGAGCCGCGTCCCCGGCGGCCAGCAGCACCACATCCCCCACCACCAGCTGTTCCGCGGAAACGCGCCGCAGGTTGCCCTCCCGCCGCACCACGGCCTGAGGCGCCGCGGTGCGGGCCAGGGCTTCGATGGCCCGCTCGGCCCGGCCCTCCTGATACACGCCCAAAGCGGAATTAAGCAGGATCACCACGCCGATCACCGCGCTGTCCGCCCATTCGCCGAACAGGGCGGAGATCAGCGCCGCCGCCAGCAGCACCAGTACCATGGGGTCCATGATCTGCCCGGCGATGCGGGAAAAGATGCCGGGCCGTTTTTCCTCGAGGAGGCGGTTGGGCCCGCCGCTACGGGCCCGCAGCTCCGCCTGGCGCTGGCTCAGGCCCTCCCGGGAGCTGTCGGTCAAACGGAACAGTTCTGCTTTGCTGAGGATGTGGGGATGTTGGATCGCCTGCATAGTCGCACCTCGGACAGGGTTAATGGTACAAGATATGCGGCGCGCCGACGATCAAGAACCGGCAGCGGCGGAAGAAGAGGGCGGGCCTTTGCCCTCTGCCCGGCGGTATCCGGTATTTTTCATTTGCCTTTTGGCTGGTTTGGCGATATAATGATAATCGGTTTAAGCGGGGCCGGGGAGGGAACGCGGATGTATGATCTGATCGTCAAAAACGGCACGATAGTGAACGCCGGGGGCTCCGCCCGCCAGGACCTGGCCGTCAGCAGCGGCAAGATCGCGCTGGTCAGCGAACAGATCGGCGAACCGGCTGAAGTGGTGCTGGACGCCGCCGGCAAGCTGGTGCTGCCGGGAGGCGTGGACCCCCATACGCATTTTGATTTGCAAAGCGGTTCTTTCCGCTCTGTTGACGATTTTGCTTACGCTAGCTGGGCCGCCCTGGCCGGCGGCACCACCGCCGTCATTGATCATCCGGCTTTCGGCCCTGCCGGCTGCCGGCTGACCCGTCAGATCGAGCAATATCATCGGCTGGCTGAGGGCCGCTGCCAGATCGATTACGGCTTTCATGGCGTGGTGCAGCATTGGGACGCACAGGTCAGCGATGATCTGGCGCTGCTGAAGGCAGCCGGCGTATGCAGCGTCAAAGCCTATATGACCTATGATTTCAAGCTGAACGACCAGGAACTGACGGAGCTGTTCCGCCGCTGCAATGAGCTGGACATGCTGGTGGCGGTGCATGCGGAGGACGACGGCGCCATCGCCGCGCTCAGGCAACTGTACGCCCGTTCCGGTTTGCTGGCCCCCTATTACCATGCCCTGTCCCGGCCCAACGGCTGCGAGGCCCGGGCGGTGGAGCGGGCGCTGCACGCGGCCCGCCAGGCCGGCGACGCGCCCGTCTATATCGTCCATCTGTCCACCCGGGAAGGGCTGGCGGAGATCAAAGCGGCCCGGAAACGGGGACAGCGGCGCATTTTTGCCGAGACCTGCCCGCAGTACCTGCTGCTGGACAGCAGCCGTTATCTGGAGCATCCGGAAGGACTGAAATATCTGATGTGCCCGCCCCTGCGCAGCCCGGCGGATCAGCAGGCCCTGTGGCAGGGCCTGGCCGAGGGGGATATCCAGACCGTGGGCACCGACCACTGCCCCTTCAGCATGTCCCGGCAAAAGCTGGCGGGCGCGGCGGATTTCCGCCTGGCTCCCTGCGGCGTGCCGGGGGTGGAGGAGCGCATCGCTTTGCTCTACAGCTGCGGCGTTGCGGAGGGCCGCCTGACCGTGGAACGCCTGGTAGAGGTGGCCATGGCCAATCCGGCCTGCCTGTTCGGCCTCTATCCTCGCAAAGGCCTGCTGGAGGCGGGCGCCGACGCGGACCTGCTCGTGCTGGATCCCGCCGCCCGGCGCGTCCTCTCCCGGCCGGAGCTTCACAGCAGCTGCGATTACAGCATTTACGAAGGCTTCCCGCTGCGGGGAGCTGTGGAAACAGTGGTGGCCAAAGGCCGGGTGGCTTTTGCCCACGGCCGCTTCCCGGAGCCTGCCGGGCAGGGCCGTTATCTGGAACGGCGGGTGGAGCCGGCCTGTTGGCAGGAGCTGCGTTAAGGACGCGGAAGGCAGCCCGTTGCCAGGGCCAAAACCCGCATAGCTTGGCCGCTGGGCGGCATAATAGCGGCACAGGCTGGTCCAAGCCTTGCGTGATCAGCAGTATAAAGGAGAAAACATTGAAGACCGGATCTGCGTTTTTATTCATCATCGCCCTGCTGGCCCTGGCTGTTTGCGGCGGCTGTTCCCGGGAGCAGGAGGTCAGCCAGGACCAGGAGTTGATCGACGCCCAGGTCTATATGCCGGAAACGGTATATATCGGCGCTGTCCTGCCCTTTACCGGCTCCATGTCCCAGCAGGCGGAGCGGATCCGCGCCGCCTGGGAAGTGGCGGCGGATATCGTCAACAACAAGCATGACCTGGACTGGGATCTGGCCCAAAGCTCCGGTATCGCCGCTTACGGCAACGCCCGGGTGGAGCTGGTGTGGGGCGATTCCGAGGACAGCGTCCTCACCGCCACCCGGGCCGCCGAGGGCCTGATCGACCAGGGCGTTGTGGCATTGATCGGCGCTTACCACACGGATCACAGCGCCGCCGCAGCCCAGCGCGCTCATGTGCATAAATTGCCCATGATCTGCGGCTCCGCCAAAACCGCCAAGCTCACCGACGGCGCCACCTATGACTTCGCGGAACATTTCAACCGCCTGGCCCCCACGGACGTGCAGGAAAGCGAGCAGTTCTTCGCTTATCTGAAATACCTGAACCAGACCCAGAACGCCGGCATCGCCACAATCGCCATCGCCTATATGAACAACACCTACGGCCTGCACGCCCTGGATACGTTCAACACCTACGCGGCGCAGTACGGCTTCGAGGTGGTGGCCCGTATCGTCTACGAGCCGGATACGGCAAACGTGGCGGTGGAGGTGCAGAAAATGATCAACAATGAGCCGGACGCCATTTTCCAGGTCAGCTCTTTGCAGGACCTGATTTTGTTCGCCAAGGCTTACGGCGCCGCCGAATACCAGCCCCGGGTGGCCTTATGCTATAGCGGCGGTTTCCAGAACGAGGAGTTCGCCCGCGTTGTGGGCGCGGCGGGTTTGGATTATTTCGCCGGCACCATGATCTGCCCGCTGCTGAACAACGGCGTCGTTGAGGAGGCGGAAGAAGGGACCCTGGTGAAGGAAGACGACCGTACCGCGGAGATCTTCAGCTATATCAACGGCCTGTACAAACAAAAAACCGGCCAGAACATGGACAGCGTGGCCCTGCTGGAATTCGCCTCCGTGATCGTGGCGGCCCAGGCGGCGGCCGTTGCCGGCAGCACGGAGGGCGCGTTGCTCAGCCAGGCCCTGAAGGATACGGTTTTCGACGCGCCCTATCTCTACGGCGGGACCATCGACTTTGACCAGCGGGGGCAGAATACGGTCTTTCCCGGCTATATCGTCCGGATTATCGGCGGACAATATACCAAAGCCTATTAGCGGCAAACCCGCGGCTGTCTCAACGGAGCCAGATGAAAGCGGCCCTCCTGAAGGGGAGGGCCGCTTGCTTGTATGTCCGGTTAAGCTCTTGGCAGCCGAACCGCCCGCTCGGGCGGCGCGGCGTTAATTGGACACGTAGGAACTGGTGGTGACGATGCTCACCGTCTCGGTGGCCTTGGTGTAGCCCACATAGAAGTTGAGCAGCAGCCCCAGATCCCGGAGCATCACGCAGTTGTTGCCGTCGATGTTATAGGCCATGGGCGTCACCAGCCTGCCGTCCAGATAAATGCTCTGGGGCGAAGCCATCACGGATACGGGCGCGCTGAGCGCCAGGTTCTCCTGGCCGATGGGAACGTAAACGCCGCCGCTGGTCAGTTCCACCACATTGGTGGCCAGGTAATAGCCCACGGAGAATTTTTTGGCGGTATTCCGCAGGGCAAAAGCGATATCCCGGATCTTGACAAAGTTGTTGCCGTTCACATTATAGGCGGCGATGGCGGCGGGCTGGCCGTCCACGGTAATGGTCTGATAGCTGACCTGGGCCTTGAGCGTAGCCGGCTGCCGGTACACGTTGACGTAGTAGGTGCTGTAGGCGCCGTCCGCGGCGTAAACCTGGATCGGGATGCTGTTGTTGCCCACATTGAGGGAGAGATAGCTGCCGGTCTGACTGCCGGCCTGCGCGTAGCCGTTCAGGAACAGCTGGGAGCCGGCTTCCACCTCGCATTTAAAATTGATATAGGCGGTGGCGCTGCTCACGCTGGCCACGTAGCTGGATTTGGCCGGGTCGAAGGCGGGGCTGTAGGTGATGGCCGTGCCGTAGCTGTCGCTGAGCACCAGGGATTTGAGCTGGCTGGCGGTAGCGCTGAGACTGCCTGCGCCCCCGTCGTAGTTGATGGTCAGGGTGTATTCGTTGGTCTCATCCTCGTCGCAGTTGGGCGGGACCACAGTGACGGTGAAGACATTGGCGCCCTTGACGAGTGAGAAATCCATATAGCTGCCGGTGAGCAATTTATTGTTGATCAGCACGTACGCGTAATCCTCTTCCGTGGCCTCGGCGTAGATGCGGGCTTTGCCGTAAGCGTTGCCGCTCATGGACACGGTGTATTCGGTGTCGTCCTCGTCAAATTTCTGGTCCAGGGTCACCTTGGTAAAGGAGCTGGCGCCGGTTTTCTGGCGCACGGACAGGGAGTGCAGGGTGGAATCCTCGTCGTCGTCGATATCGGTGCCCGCGTCGTCCTCGTCATGGCCCACGAAGATATGAACCGTATAGGCGCCCACCACCTCGTCCGGGTCCTTGCCGCTATCCTCGTAAACCGTGAGGGTGACGACGGCGGAACCACCGTTGGCAAGGATGCCGTTTAGAGCGGTGAACCAATCCCCGTCCCAGCCGGGAGGATCATTATCATAGCTCGGCAGACCGGTCACACCCGACACATTGATGGTCAGGAAATAATCGTCGTCGTCCAGGTCGCCCCGGAGATAGAGGTCGGCTTTGTCAGCGGCGTCGCTGCTGCTGGGGATAAACACATAATAAGTATCCCGGTCCGGGTCGAATTCCGGATAGATCAAGTATTGTTTGCTGTCCTTGGTGCTGTCGTCGCTGGCCACGTAGAGGTTTTCCAGCGCCTCGTTGGCGTTGGATTCGTTCTCCCGCTCGACGACGACGGTGTAGAGGGCGTATTCGTCGTCGTTCTCCACCTCGATCTCAATGGTGTTTTTGCCGGGGTCCAGCTCCACGCTGTAACCGTTCCATTTGGAGGACTTTACTTTCTTCTCGTTCACGTACACGGTGTAGTCGTCGTCCTCCGGCTCGATCCACAGGAACACCTCGTCCACATCGTCGGCCTCCGGGATATAGACGTCGTAGTCGAATTCGCCGGATTCGAAGTCGTCGCCCAGCAGCACCCCTTTGGTCTTATCGCTGGCGCTGGTGTTGACAATGAGGCTGGTCAGCAGCTCTTCCTGCAACGTGTCCAGATAAAGGAAATAGGATTTGGTCTTGGTGCTATCAGCTTTGTCCTTGACCACGATCCGGAAGGAGTATGATTTATAAGTGTCGTCGAAGTCGGTATCGTCGGTGAAGTCAATGGTGATTGTGCCGCTGGTGGAGGTGTATACGATCGGCAAGGCGCTGTCCTGCAGGCAATAGATGTCCACTTCCACCTCGGTGTCCAGGGCCGCCACAGTGTCCAGTTCCAGCTCCACCTCTTCCGCGCCGGCGGAGATTTCCGCGCGCATTTCGGTCTTGATGGTGATATCCTCCCCGTCCACCTCCAGCCAATCCAGGGACAGATCGGCTGCCCAGGCGGCCGCAGAGAAGCCGAACACCAGGCAGAGGGCTAATAACACTACGAGCAATTTTTTCATGTTTTACGTCCTCCTCGAACTTTTTATCGTGTGCGCAAACGGAAATAAAGTATAATTTTAGGGTATATTACATTAATCTATATTATAAAACAAATTTTTCCATCTGCATAGTCCCAATCTGCTGATCAACGATGATTTTTTTGCGCCGGAACTCTTGCATCCGGCGAAAGTACATGCTATAATGTCATGGCATGTTTATGGGCCGGTCCGCTGTCAGAGACCATGCTGGGAATGAACGGCCGACGAAAAAGGAGGATATTCAATGAGCAATGTGATGGACATTATCGAGCGGGAACAGTTAAAGCCCGATGTTCCGGCCATCCGCCCCGGCGACACCGTTCAGGTCCATGTGAAAGTCGTGGAAGGCAGCCGCGAGCGTATCCAGGTCTTTGAGGGCGTGGTGGTCAAGATCAAGGGCGGCGGCATCCGCGAAACCTTCACCGTGCGCCGGGTGGCTTACGGCGTGGGTGTGGAGCGGACCTTCCCCCTGCATTCGCCCCGTATCGATAAGATCGTGATCAAGCGCCACGGCAAAGTGCGCCGGGCCAAACTCTACTATCTGCGCAAGCTCACCGGCAAAGCCGCCAGGATCAAGGAAGTGCGCAGAGGCTGATTCCTTTCTTCACCGCCGAAGGGGAGGCTCCCGAGCCTCTCCTTTCCTGTAAATAATCGTCGGCAATATTGTGAAACGGAAAGGTTCATGGTATAATATTCAATATTTATCCTGGTTAATCATTCAAATTTAGGATTCGCGGAGGAATGTTTATGATTTCTACCAATGATTTCAGGACCGGTGTTTCGGTGGAGATTGACGGCGACGCCTATATCGTTGTGGATTTTCAGCATGTGAAGCCTGGCAAAGGCTCCGCCTTTGTCCGCACCAAGCTCAGGAACACCCGCACCGGCGCTGTGATCGAGCGTACGTTCAACGCCGGCGAGAAAATGCCCAAAGCCCATCTGGAGCGCCGGGAGATGCAGTATCTCTATCATGACGGCGATTTCTATATTTTCATGGACAATGAGAATTACGAGCAGATCCAGATCACCGAAGAAAAAATGGTGGAGAAAAAGAACTATCTCAAAGAGAACATGAACATCTCCGTGCTGTTCTTCAAGGGCGCGATCATCGGCGTGGACCTGCCCGGCAACGTGGAGCTGGAAGTGGTGGAGACCGAGCCCGGCATCAAGGGCGACACCGCTTCCGGCGGCAATAAGCCCGCCACCCTGGAAACCGGCGCCGTGGTGCGCGTGCCCTTCTTCATCAACGTGGGGGACCGCCTCAAGGTCAATACCGAAACCGGCGAATATATTGAGCGCTGCAAAGATTAATTTTCCAAGTTTTCCGGCATACTATGTTCCGGAATAGCAATGGCAACAACTTAAGTTATGAAAGGGGGCTTTTCCATGAAAGATTTACAACAGAAAGTGGCTTATCTGCAAGGTTTGGCCGACGGACTGGAGCTGGATGATTCCAAGGAAGGCAAAGTAATCGACGCGATGCTGGGGGTCTTGGAGGATGTGGCTGAACGGCTGGCGTTTCTCCAGGGGCAGCAGGAAGATCTGGAAGATTATCTGGAGAGCATCGACAGCGATCTGGCCGATCTGGAAGACGATTTCTATGGCGACGAGGACGACGAAGAAGATGAAGACGACGGAATGGTTGACGTGGAATGCCCCGCTTGTCATGAACAGGTCTGCTTTGACGAGGCTATTCTCTACGACGAGGATCTGATCGAGGTCACCTGCCCCAATTGCGGCGCCGTGGTCTTTACCAACGACATCGGCGCCGATGAGGAAGACGAGGAGGACGAGGAAGACAAAGTCGGCCATGAAGAGGGCCAGGACGTCCGGGAATAAACTCCGAATCGTCATTATAATCAATATTACACTGTTCTAAGGACCGCCTTTAGTCAATAAGATTATGATATCTTATTGGACAAGGCGGTTTTTTATATGGCTGTTGATCTGGCTTACCGGCAAATCTTACCCTACCTGCCGCCCCGGCTCCGCCGGGAGCTGGAGGCGCTGCCCGACGGGGAGCTGTACGGCTTGGAGGAAGTGCGGCTGAAAGCGGAACAGCCGGTGCTGCTGCGCCTGGCGCAGCGGGAAGCGCTGCTGCGCCTTTCGGAACGGACGGAGGAGGGGCGGGGCAGCTTCTTTATCTTAAGCGCCGACGAGCTATACAAAGCCGTGATGCTGCTGGCCGGTTCCTCCCTCTATGCGCTGGAAGAAGAGCTGAAGCGGGGCTATATCACGCTGCCCGGCGGCCACCGGGCGGGCGTGGCGGGCCGGGCCGTGCTGCATCAGGGCGCTGTCCGCACGCTGAAAGAAATCTCCGGCATCAATATCCGGGTGGCCAGGCCGGTGCCGGGCGCGGCCCGCACCGTGCTGCCGCTGCTGCTGGACAACGCCGGCAATATCATGCAGACGCTGATCATCTCCCCGCCCCGGGCAGGCAAAACCACGCTGCTCCGGGATCTGGCCCGCATGCTGTCGGAAGGCGAGGGGTGCCGGCCTCACCGGGTGGGCATTGTGGACGAGCGCTCGGAGCTGGCGGCCATGCGGGAGGGCCTGCCCCAGCTGGACGTGGGCCTGCGCAGCGACGTGCTGGACGGCTGCCCCAAGGCCGAGGGCCTGATGATGCTGCTGCGCTCCATGAGCCCGGAGGTGCTGGTCTGCGACGAGCTGGGCCGGTCCGAGGATGTGGAAGCCATTCACGAAGCGGGCAACGCCGGGGTAAAGGTGGTGGCCACGGCTCACGGTTCCGGCGAGGAGGAAGTGCGCCGCCGTCCGGCTTTAGGCCAATTGCTGGCGGAAGGCTGCTTTGAGCGGCTGGCGCTGCTGTCGCGGCGGCAGGGTCCCGGCACGGTGGAAAGGGTGTGGTCCCCATGACGCGGCTGCTGGGAAGCCTGCTGGGGGGCCTGCTGATCCTGGCGGCCTGCGCCGGCTGCGGCTACGGCGGCGCGGCTTTGCTCACCCGGCAGCGGCGGCGCCTGGCAGCCTGGCAGCAGGGACTGCTGGCGCTGATGAAGGAGATCGAATACAGCCTGACGCCGCTGGTCGGGGCTTTGGCAGCGGCGGCCCGGGCCGCCGGAACGGAAGGGGAGATGTTCCGGCAGGCCGCCCGGCTGCTGGAGGAGGGGGAGGGGCGCACGGCCGGGGAAGCCTGGCTGGAAGCCCTGGACCGGTCCGCGGCCGCTGGGGAGGAACGGGAGATCCTGGCGCCCCTGGCCGCCGGTTTCGGCTTATCCGCTGTGGAGCAGCAGCTGAAGCAGTTGGAATTATGCCGCCTGCGTCTGGCCGCGGCGGAAGCGGAGGCTCATCGCAAGGAGCAGCAATTCGGCAAGATCTGGCGCAGCATGGGCTGGGCGGCCGGAGCCCTGATCGTGCTGCTCATGGTATAGGAGGTAATCCATGGAAGACGTATCGGTGATCTTTTTCCTCATGGCCCTGGCCATCGCGGTAACCATTTTACATACCTTCCTTAAACAGGCGGGAAGGGACGAGTTCGCCTATCTGGCCCTGGTGGTGGGCTTAGCCGTGGGCCTGGTCAAGGTGCTGCCGGTATTGCAGGAACTGTTCGACGGCGTGCAGGCGGTGTTCAAGCTCTATGATTGAGGCGGGCGGCCATGGACATTTCCGTGATCTGGGTAGCGGCCCTGGCTTTGACAGCCGCGGCCATCGCCGTATTCCTCAAATCCAGCCGCCTGCCCACGGCGGCGCTGCTGGTGACGCTGGCCGCGGGCGCGGTGGTGTTCATCCGCCTGCTGCCCTCTTTATCCACGCTGTTCGGCAGCTTCGGGCAGATCGGAGAATTGGCCGGCGTCAACCAGACCTATCTGACGCTGCTGCTGAAAATCATCGGCCTGGCTTATGTGGCGGAATTCACCGCCCAATTGTGCCGGGACGCGGACCAGGGAGCCACGGCGCTGAAAATCGAATTCGCCGCCAAGGTGGCCATCATGCTGCTGGCCCTGCCCATTCTGGCCGCCATCATCGATACGGTGTTGTCCTTGCTCTCCTGATGCTCCTGCTGCTGCCGCCGGTTGCCTCCGCCTCGGTTGGCGCGGGGGAGCAGGGAGCGGCGGAGGACGTAATCGGACGGGAACTGGATTTCAGCGCTTTTGAACAGGAACTGGGCGGGTTGGACGCCTGGCTGCGGGAGGATGCGGAGGAATTGTCCCTGGGCGATCTGTGGGCGGAGATCAGGCGGGGCAACGGCCCGGATTGGGGCGGCCTGCTGGCCGCGCTGCCCCGGCTGCTGCTGGCGGAAGTGCTGCAATCCGGCTCGCTGCTGGCGCAATTGCTCATCCTGGCTTTGCTCTCGGTGCTGCTGACCCTGCTGAAGGACAGCTTTGCCGGGGAAGGGGTGGCGCTGCTCTCCCGCTGGGTGGTGTATATGTTGCTGATCGCCCTGGCGGTGCTGGCGGCGGAACCGGCTTTATCCGGGGCCCGGGAAGCCGTCGACAGGCTGTCCGATCTGATGCTGGCGGTGCTGCCGCTGATGCTGCCCCTGCTGGCGGCCATCGGCGGTGTGGGCACGGTGAGCCTGATCAGCCCGCTGCTGCTGATGGCCCTGAACCTGATGATGGGAGTGATGAAGCAATTTATTTTCCCGCTGATCTATTATGCGGCCATCCTCCGGCTGCTGGGCGATTTGGCGCCCCGTTTCCGGGTCAGCCAGATCGCTTCCCTGTTCAAGGATATCGCCATCGGCACCATGAGCATTCTCACCACGGTATTTATGGCGGTGCTGTCCCTCACCGGCGTGGCTTCGGCCGCCTCGGACGGTTTGGCGGTCAAGGCGGCCAAAACCGCGGGCAGCGCCTTTATCCCGGTGGTGGGCCGCACCCTGGCGGACGCCCTGGACAGCGTGCTGGCCACGGCCCTGCTGCTGAAAAACGGCCTGGGGCTGGTGGGCGCGGCGGCCATCCTGCTGGTCTGCGCCGTGCCCGCCCTGAAGCTGCTGGCCCAGGCCCTGCTGTTCCGCCTGGCCGCGGCGCTGATCCAGCCTTTGGGCGACGAGGGGCTGGCCCAGGCCGTGGGCGGCTTGGGCAATTCGCTGATGCTGCTGTTCGCGGCTGTGGCGGTCAGCGGGCTGTTCGCCTTCTTTTCCCTGGCCCTCACCGTGCTGCTGGGTAATATCACCATGATGATGAGGTAGGCTATGGAAACCATCGCCCAACTGGTGCGGGATATCGCCGCCCTGGTGCTGCTGTTCGCTTTCCTGGAGTTGCTGCTGCCCGAAGGCCGCCTGGCCCGCTTTATCCGCCTGGCCCTGTCTTTGCTGCTGGTGGCCTCCATCATGAGCCCGCTGATGGCGTTGTCCGGCAAGGAGGCGGCGGATCTGCTGCCGGAGTTTGATACGGAAGAGACGGCCGGCGGCGAGGATTACGCGGCCAGCGGCCGGCGCATCGCCGCCGGTTTGACGGACAATGCGGAAAGCCAGTACGCGGAGACCCTGGCCCGGCAAATCGCCGCCCTGGCCAAGCTGCAGCCCGGCGTGGCCCAGGCCGCGGCCCGGGTGGAGACGGAGGAGGGGGGCGGTCTCATCGCGGTGGAGCTGTATCTTACCGCGGAGGAGGGGGCCGGAGCGGAGCTCGCCGAGCAGGTGGGGGATTTTATCAGCGATTATTACGGCGTCGGCCGGGAAGCGGTCCAGTGCTTCCTGGCGGCCCAAGCGGAGGAAGGAGCGGAGGATGGAGGATAAAAGAGAGGAACAACGGGGCTGGCGCCGCCGTTGGGCGCGTTTGTCCCAGCGGGACCAAAAGCTGTTTTTAAAGCTGGGCGCCTGTCTGGTCCTGGGTCTGGTGCTGATGGGCTGGGCCCAGGGCCAACACCGGAATGAAGACCAGGGGGAGGCCGGGGAGGGTCCGGCCCCCGCCGTCCTCTCAGCCGGTGAAGCGGAACTGGAGGCCCGGCTGACCGCCCTGCTGTCCCAGGTGGAAGGGGCCGGGCAGGTCAGCGTGATGCTGCTCTATGAGGACGACGGCGTTTCAGTCTACGCCACGGAAAGGGACAGCAGCACGGAAAGCGACGGCAGCTCCAGTTCCGCCACGGACAGCAGCAGCCTCGCTCTGGCCGGCGACGCCCCGGTATTGCTCAGGGAAGAGCAGCCGGCGGTGCGGGGCGTGGCGGTACTGGCGGAAGGAGCCGGCAACCCGCTGGTCCGGGAGCGGCTGTACCAGGCTGTGCGCAGTTTATTAGGTATAAACGCCGATCAGATTGCCATAATTGAAAAAGAAAGGAGCGAATGAGATGAGATTCGATATCAAAAAGGAGGAACTGCGGCGCGCTTTAACGCCGGCCAAGACCGGGCTGGTGTTCTTTTTGCTCTTCTGCGCGGCCATCGTGGCCTGGAGCTGGATGGGCAACGGTAATGAGCAGGCTCTGGAAGCGGAGGGCGGCGGCGCGTTGGAGGCGCAAAACGCCAACGTTTTGCCCGGGCCTCAGGAACCGGACGCGGAGCCCGAGCAACAGGATGCCGCCACGGTGTCCGCGGCCTATTTCGCCGCCTACCGCATGGACCGGGAGGAAGCCCGGGCGGAAGAACTGGCGCTGTTGCAGCGGATCATTGACGACCCGGGCAGTTCTCCCGCCATCCGCGAGGATGCGGAACAGCGCCGGCTGGCTATCGCCGCGTCGGTGGAGCAGGAGGCCCGGGCGGAGAGCCTGCTCCAGGCCAAGGGCTTTGGCGAGACCGTGGTGCTTAAGGGAGAAAACCAGGCCACGGTGATCATCGCCGTGGAGATGGACGATCTCAAAGCCGCGCAGATCGCGGAATTGGTGGATTCCGCCACCGGCTGCGGCTTTGAAAATGTGGTTATTGTCAACAGGTAGGAATTCTGTTATAATAAACAATAACCCATACGGGCGTAGCCGGGGGGCTGCGGCGAAGCTGCCGGCCGCCTGATGGCCGGGCCACTCCTATTTCTTTTACACATGCAGCATAACCACACATCAAAGGAGGTAATCAATATGGCGGTGGAAACTGAAGAAAAAATCGCTGAGAAGACCCTGGAAGGCAATAGCCAAGGCACAGTCAAGATCGCTTCCGACGTGGTCGCCACTATCGCCGGGCTGGCTGCGGCGGACGTAACCGGCATTGCCGGAATGAGCGGCGGCGTGGCCGGCGGCATCGCCGAGATGCTGGGCCGCAAGAACCTGACCAAAGGCGTGAAGGTGGATATCATCGAGCAATCCACCATCATCGATATCTTCGCTATCGTGGAATACGGCGTGGCCATTGCCGAGGTAGCCAAGAATGTGCAGAGCAGCGTTAAAAATGCCGTGGAAAGCATGACCGGCCTGACCTGCGGCGCCGTAAACGTGCATATCCAGGGCGTCACCTTCCCCAAAACGGAGAAAGCGGAGGAATAAGCCTGCGGCGTCAGGCCACTACGGCGCCTGGGCACAGGCGTATGGGAGGAGATAATATGGCAGGATTCAGGAGGGTGATCGCGTTTTTCTGGGGCGTGGTGTTGCTGGCCGTGTCGGCGGGGATCGCCGTTTGCCTGGTCAATAACCGCATTGCTCAGGTGGTGGTTGATTTCTTCGACCGTTGTTTGCTCTACAATATGCAGCTGTCCTTCATCGAAAGCCGCAATCTTTGGTGGCCCATCGCCATCGGCGTCCTGCTGCTGCTGAAGGGCCTGCTGTTCATCATCGCCGCCTTTAAGCGGAAACGCCCGGTAAAGCAGGTGGAGGTTTTCGCCGCGGACGGCGGCTCCGTGCATATCAGCGTCGCGGCCGTGGATAACGTGGTGCGCAAGGCCGCCGGTTCCGTGGCAGGCGTGCGCAATGTCAACAGCAAGCTGGATATGGTCCGGGACGGCCTGAAGGTGGCGCTGGATATCACGCTGCCGCCCGACGTTTCCGTGCCGGCCATCAGCGCGGAAGTACGCCAGCAGGTGGCGCTGCAATTGGAAACCATCGTCGGCATCCAGGCCAAGGAGATCATTGTCAGCATCAGCAACGTGTCGGCGGAAAAACCCGGCCACCGGCCGGCCTCGTCTATCGGGGTGATCGGGGCGGTCCCGCCGGCCCCGGCCCCAGCGGAAGCGCCGGTCCCGGCCGCTCCCGCGGCGGTTGTAACGCCCGCCCCCCAGCCCGCGCCGGAAGCGCCGGCCCCGGAGCCGCCGGCCGGCGATACGGAGGAGGTAACGGATCGTGGACGTGAATAAAACGACCATTGCCGAGTTGTGGCGCCAGCACAAGTGGGCCGTTATCCTGGCCCTGCTGGGCCTGATTTTCGCTTTGTTCGTGATCAGCTACGGATTTTTCAAAGCCCTGTTCATCTACATTTGCGTGGCTTTGGGGATCTTCTTCGGCGTGCAGCTTGACCGCAAAGTGGACGTAAAAACCAAAGTCGAGGGCTTTTTCAACAATGACAAATAAGGAAGGCAAAACAGTTACCTTTACCCTGTCCGAACCGCTGACCAAGGAGCAGGAAGCCCGGGAGAAAGCCCTGATCGAAGCCAAACTGGCCAAGGAAGAGGCCAAGGCCCAGGCCCAGGCGGCCAAAAGCAAGGAAGAGGCGCTGCGCCTCAACGAGGAACTGTTCCTCCGGCTGAACGCCGAGGATTTTGTCGGCTTGTCCCATACGCCGCGCCGCCGGGCCAGAGAGGCGGCGCTGCTGCTGCTGTTTCAGGTGCAGACGGGCGGCTGCGGCTGGGAGACGGCCTCCGCCGTGCTGGAGATGGCGGAAGTCAAAGGCCGCAACGCGGACTTTGCCCTGGACCTGGCCAAGCAGGCGGTTTTGTCCCAGGAGCATACCGACAGCCTGCTGGCCTCCTATGCCCAGGAATGGGATGTGGAACGTTTTTCCCAGGTGGATCTGGCGATCCTGCGCCTGGCGGTGCCGGAATTGCTGGCCCAGGGCCCGGACAGCAGCATCGTGATCAACGAAGCCATCGAGCTGGGCAAGAAATTCGGTTCCGAGGACAGCGGCCCTTTTATCAACGGGATATTGGACCATATCCGCAAGGATCAGCTTCAGCTGTAACCGCCCCGGGCGGGCCGGGTTAACGAAGATGATTTTAGGCATCGACACCAGCTGCTATACCACTTCCATCGCCTTTGTGGACGAAGAGGGCCGCCTGCTCCAGGAGTTGAGGCGGCCCTTGCCGGTGTCCAAGGGAGAGCGGGGCCTCCGCCAAAGCGAGGGCCTGTTTTGTCATGTGAAGCAGCTGCCGGACTTGCTGGAGCAAGGCTGGGCCGGCCCTGAACTGCGGGGGCGTCCTCTGCTGGCCGTGGCGGCCTCGGTGCGGCCCCGCCCCGCCGAAGGTTCCTATATGCCGGTGTTTCTGGCCGGAGCCGGTTTGGGCCGCTCCCTGGCCGCTTCCCATGGGATTCCTTTTTACGCTTTCAGCCATCAGGAGGGGCATATCCGCGCCGCCCTTGCTTCCGCGGACTTGGATTGGCGGCAGCCCTTCATCGCGCTGCATTTGTCCGGCGGCACCGGGGAAGTGCTGCGGGTGGAGCCGCAACAGCAGGCCGGCTATGCCGTTGAAGTGATCGGCGGCTGCGATCTGCCGCCGGGGCAATTCGTGGACCGGGTCGGCCAGGCGCTGGGCCTGCCTTTTCCCGCCGGGCCCCATCTGGACGAGCTGGCCGGGCAGGCCCAAAGCCGGGAATTCCGTTTGAGCGGCGCGGTGCAGGGTTCCCGCATCTCTTTTTCCGGCCCGGAATCCGCGGCCCAGCGGGCTATCGCCCGGGGCGTGGACCGGTTGGAGCTGGCGGCGGCGGTGTTCGATAATATCGGGAAAAGCCTGGCCAAAGCCATTGCCGCGGCCCGGTCGCAAACCGGCCTGCAGCGGGTGCTGTTAAGCGGCGGCGTGGCGGCCAGCGCTAATCTGCGGCGCTACCTGGACCGGGAGCAGGTCCGCTTCGGTTCGCCCCGTTTTTCCGGGGACAACGCTTACGGCGCGGCCCTGCTGGGCTGGGAGGCCTGGCGGCAAGGCGGCAACGCCTAAGCCGCGCAGAGCGCAAATCCGGCCTTGACCCGGGAAAGGGTCGAGCCGGATTTTTTGTCCTTGCCGCGTCGGCTGTTGACTTCTGGCGCAGTCCCTGCTTAATGATGGTAATGCAACAGCCGGAGCGGCCGCTCCGGCTGTTGCTTGCGCGAGGATGGGGGGAAAATTATTGCGCGGTATAATCGGAAGTGGTGATGAGCATGGTGCGGGCAGCCTCGTCGTAAGCCACGCTGAAGCCGAAGATACTGCCCAGATCCCGGAGCTTGAAGAAATTGTTGCCGCCGATATTGTAGACGTAGGCGGATTTGTACGCGCCGTCCACCTTCAGCTTCCAGGGGCTGACCACACAGGTGGCGGATTTGTCCTCGCCCGTGGCGAGCTCGCCGCCCACCGGGGTATAAGCCTCTCCGGTGACGGCGATCATTTCCCTGGCCGCGAGGTCAAAGGATACGGAGAACTGGTCCGCGCTGCCGTTGACCAGGGCGGCGATATCCCGGAGCTTGAAATAATTGCTGCCGTCGATATTGTAGACCTCCAGGGCGACAGCCTGGCCGTTGAAGGAGACGGACTGGCCGGTGGCGACGGCGGACTGAAAGTCCGGCGTGGCGCCGGAGCCGCCCAGGGTGGCGCCGCTGGCGGCGGCCATGGCGATTGTGACTTTCTTGCGGCCTTCCGCGCTAACGTTCTCTTCGCCCACCAGGGTGCCGCTGGCGGGGACGATCACCATCGGCTGATCGTAGAGCTTGGCCACGCGCTTGCCTTCCGGCACATTGGTGCTGGTTTTGGACTGGGTGTTGCCGTAGGCCACGAAATATTTTTCCAGGTCCGCGGCGGGGATGCTCAGGGTGCTGTTGTCGGCAGCGGTGAGCGTCACGTCGCCGCTAATGCCGCCCAGCAGGTCTTTGAGCCAGACGCCCTGGTAGCGGTAATACATGCTGTCATAGTAGCCGTAGGGCACGCCGTGGGCTTCCACTTCCGCAAGGGTGGGCGCCTGCACGGAGCGGGAGAGGAAATCGGTGAAAACCAGCTCCTGCCGGGCGCCGTCCACCTCTACCGTGAAGTAGGGGGCTTCGTCATAGGTGAACTTGACGGTCAGGCTGCCGCTGCCGGCGACGGCGGTGACGATCTGGAAAGCGGGCTGTCCAGAGCTTAAGCTGGCGTTGGTGACGGCGGGGGCTTTGACGGCATATTTCATGCCCGGGACCAGGCCGGTGACGGTCTGCACGTCCCTGATCACCGCGCCGGGGTTGTCGGCGCTGACGGCCTGCAGCTTATAGCCGTCGGCCCCGGAAAACAGCGCGCCGTCATAGCTGACCACCGCGCCCATCAAATACTTGAGCACAGCCGGGTTGGCGCTGCTCTTTTGACGGTAGGCCCGCAGATAGCCGGAATTGTTGTCCGCGTCCTTCCACTGGGTATCGTTGACATTGTTCTCATCGGGATGATCATACCGTTCCTTGATCTGATAGGCGATGAGGGTGGCGGCGGTCGCTTCGGTGGTGCCGCCGGCGGTGGTATGCTCGGCAGTAAGCCAGGCCACCTTATCCTTGTATTCGGATTCGTCGATGGCAACGGCCTGATCGGCATGGTAGCCGTCGGATTCGGCGTACTGGATGATCATCCCGTCGGTGATGGCGGCGTCGGTGATGTTGTCCAGCAGGTTGGAGAGCAGCGCGCCCTGGGCGGTGACGACTTTCTGCACGTCGTGATCGTTGTAGTCGAAATCGTGCGTGTCGTCATAGGCTTTCAGCTCGTCCAGGGTATAGTAGTAATACTTGACCGCGCTGTCGGCGCTTTCCTTGACCGCGATGTAAAAGACGGCGTTTTCCACGTCGCCGCCCTGGGTTTTGGCCAGCCCGGCGTCGGCGGCCAGGGCCGAGGCGGCAAAACCGCATACCAGCAGCAGCGCCAATACGACAACCAATACTTTCTTACTGTACTTCATGGTTCAACCTCCAAACTAAATTTATTTAATATGCCTAGCATCACGAAGCCGGTTGGTAATCGGAAGCGGTGATGCGCACCATGCGGCCGGCCTCGTCGTATGCCACATTGAAGCCGAAAACGGCGGCCAGGTCCCGGAGCTTGAAGAAATTGTTGCCGCCGATATGATAGACAGGGGCGCCTTCAAATGCCACGTCCACCTGCCCGCCCTTCACCTCCAGCTTCCAGGGGCTGGCCACGCAGCTGGCGGATTGATCCCCGCCCGTGGCAAGCTCGCCGCCTACGGGGATGTAAGGTTCGCCAACCATGGCGGTCATGTACTTGGCGGCGGGGTCCACGGTCACGGAGAACTGGTCCGCGCTGCCGTCGACCAGGGCGGCGATATCCCGGAGCTTGAAATAGTTGCTGCCGTCGATATTATAGACCTCCAGGGCGACAGCCTGGCCGTTGAAGGAAACGGACTGGCTGGTGGCGACGGCGGACCTGAAATCCGGCCTGGCGCTGTCCGGGGCGGCGGGCCGCTCCCCGGCAACGATGGTGAAAGCGGTGAGGTCGGCGAAAATCATTTCTCCGGCGGTGTCGCCGCCGCAGTACAGCCGGAGGGCGGTGGCGTTGCCGACGGAGGAGCCGTTTTGTTGCGCGTCCCAGGCGCAGAAGACAGCCGCCGCTGCCGCGGCGCTGAAATCGCGGCTCTGTCCGGTCAGCCCGTAGGCCCGTATGGACTGTCCGGCGTCCACGCTGACACCCAGGGAATCGAGGAGCGCAGTCAGCGGCAGGCCGTAGGCCAGGTGGGCGATTGACGCGCCCGCCTCGCTGAAGCTGTAGCCGGCGCTGTAAACGCCCAGGCGGACGATTTCCGAGATGGAGGTGGTGACCTTGCGCCCGCTGTCCGTGGCGACGGTCAGGGCCACATCCTCCGGCCCGATGCGCAGCTTGTCGACGTATTTGACCCAGTTGCAGTTATTGCTGTCCGTAGGGCTGGTCTGGCCGTAGGCGAATGTCGGGCTGACGGCGTCGCTGCTGCCCGCACCCGTTTGGGGCGGCCGGGGCAGGGCGGCCGGGGCTTCCGGCGAGGGCGCGGTATAGATTTCGTTGCCGCTTTCGTAGAGGGCCAGCGCCGGCCCGATCTCCCGGCTGATCCGGCCGTGGGCGTCATAGACGTAGCGCTTGACCTCCGCGCCGAAGGCGTCCGGTATCACCTTGGACATGCCGTCCGCGCCCTTGACTTCCAGGGACAGCTTTTGCGACGTGTCGATACCCAGGGCCTCGGCCAGCAGCCGCAGGTCCAGGCCGGCGACGCAGCGGTAGCCCCAGGTGGGCGTGCCGTGGTTTTCATAGACGGAATAGAGCGCCGGAGATTCGATATAGCTGTCCCCCAGGCCGTATTTATAGGTATATTCGCCGGAGCCGTTGTTTTGGATATCTTTGAGCTGGGCTTCGGTCAGATAACGGAAATTATGCAGAAAGCCCTGGCCGCCGCTGATCCGGTTGCCGCCGATCACCAGCCCCACCCTGGCCGGCGTCAACTGGTCCAGATCCACCGTGTTGGCCGTTGCCGGGCCGGCGGCAGCCAGCACCAGCAACAGCGCCGCACACCCTATCAGACAAGCCTTTTTCAAGCGTCCCGCCTCCTATGTTCCCGCATTATTATTTTATGTAAAATATATTTTCATTAAAACTCATTCTAAAATTAGAATATCTTATGGCAAGGTTAATGTCAAGCACTTTTACCGAATATTGGCATGGCCTGCCGGGTTTTGCCTGCATAAGGGCAGTTCAAGACGGCGGTACAGCGGGCGGAGGTTGGCCATAAAAAAAACCCCGCCGGGGCGGGGTGGAATCAGCGGTTTTACCACCAGCCCTGGCGGCGGCAGGGGCGGCAGCAACAGCAGTTCTGCCAGGGGTTGAAAATGGCGTCAAGTAGGCTGACCGCGGCCAGCGTGCCGATTAAGCGGTACATAATATCACCTCCGGTTGGGGGATTGGCTGATAGTTCAGTATATGCGGGTTGGGACAAAGTGTAAACGCTTTTGCAGCCGGCCTTAGTCATGGTCGTGCTTGTCTAAATCGATCATGGCGATGGTAATGGCCCTCAGGGCATGGCTGAGCAGGGACAGCATCTCCGAGATATAGATCAGGTCCCCTTTGCTTTTGCCTTCGGATATGGCAATGGCCAGCGCCGTTACTGCCGCCACGCTTTTCTGCGGGGTATCCACTGCTATCACCTCAGGACAATATATTTTTGGCAGGGCCGTTTCATGTCCTTTGTCCCGGGGGTCGCTGCAAAAGCGGGCGCCGCCGGCAGCATAAACAGCCCCGGCTTCTGCAACCCTGCCGGGCTGTCCGCGGGAGGAAAGCCCGTTCCGGCAATAGCCAGGATAGATCCCGCCGAATCAGCAAGGGATCCATGAGGCGTGGATAGCAGGGGTGGGCGGCTTTGAAATCCGCCGGATCAGCCAAGGCCGGGAAGCCGGGCGTATCCCTGACCAAGGGTTCCGCTTCCTCCGCCGCCTCCGGCTCCCAGGCGCAGGCGGCGGGCACGGAGAGCGCCGCAGCCAATAGGCAGACAGCATAGATCCATCTTTTCATCTCAGCTTCCCCCAATCTTTATGCCAGAGAGCAGCGATGTTTACCGCTTCCTGCCCCGGAATTTTACGACACTCTTATTCCGCTACAGCAAGCGGCCGGATTCCCGCCAGAGGGGGGTATCCTCGTTGAAGGTGAAGCCATTCTCACGAAGGAAGTCGGACAGTACCCGGGTCAGATTGTCCCGCAGGGCGTAGTAGTGGGCGACTAAGAAGGGATCGTCCGTATCTCATATTCTACGCCGGTGGGGGTAGACAGCAGCAGGGCGGTATCGTCCTTATAGCCCAGCGGCCTTAAATGGCCGTAGCCCCCCGCCTTGATCTCGGGGAGGTTTTGCAGCATTGTTGATAGGGAGCAAAGCTGCAGCTCGCAGAGGAAGCCGCCTTCTTCGTGCCAGTCAATGCAGTATTGATCATAGAGGGCGCAGAGCCGCTCCCGATTCAGCACGATAGCCTGGATCAGCGTTGGGCTGGGCTGCTTCAGGGCATAATGCCCTTCCCATTGATTGGGAGCGTGAGCTGGCAGTTTTCGCCACCGAGCGTGGTGAGCGCCAGCTCGATGGGGAGCACGTCCTTCCCGCTGTGGAGATAGAGGAAGAGGGTGCTCAGGTTGGTGTGGGGCGCATCACCCTCCAGGCCCAGAGCCAATTCCGCTGTCACGCCCCATTTGGTCATGATGGCCGCATCCAGATGGAAGGCGCAGGCAGCAGACCAGCAGCAGATGAAACAGGATTCTTTTCATATTTTTCACCCCTATTTAACTAATACACCTGAAGCGGCGGTTTGTGACAGCCTTTATTTTTCGGCAAAAGCTTGCCTTTAACTGGACCTCTGTTTACAATTAGCTAAGAACTTCAGGTTGGAGGTGATATTTTTGCTGACCCTGATCCATGCCATACAGGATCCGGTGATGGCGAATCTGATCGAAGAACTGTTCCGGCAAAGCAAGGATGCTTTGCTGGCTTATAGCGAATCCATCGTCAGGGAGCCCGCGGCGGCGGAGGATGTCGTCCAGTCCGCCTTTCAGATCATCGTTGACCGGCCCCAACTGCTGAAATATGATGAAGCAAGCCGGAATAGGGCCTATATGATGGCGATCGTCCGCAATCTGGCCCTGAATTACTTACGCGACCACCGAAAGGAAATCCCGGCGGAGATGGAGCCAGCCGCCGCCGGGCCCAGCCTGGATGAGCTGCTGATCCAAAAGGAGGCTTTTCTTTATGCGGAGGCGGTCATCAGCCAGCTGCCGAAAAATTATCAGGACGCCATTTTCCTGAAATATGAGATGGATTACAGCCATGAGGAGATCAGCCGGCTCTTGGGCATCTCCTATGATAATGTTCGCCAGCGCATGTCCAGGGGCCTGCGCCGGGCCCGGGCGGAACTGGAGAAAGGGGGCGTGGCCCTTGGCTGAGGAATATAGCGGTCTCTGGCAGGACGCGGCGGCTGAGGAAGTGGTGCTGCGCTGTATCGCCCTGAAAAGAAAATATGAGCTGGCCCTGGACTATGAGCGCCAGGCCGCCCTGGCCGCGGCGAAGACGCAAGCCACCCCGGAACTGGATGGCAGCATCAGGTTGCTGGGCAAGCGCGCCCGGCAACGGCAGGGGCGGGAAAAACGGCGGCAAGCCTGGCGGCGGGGCTTATCCGTGGCCCTGGTCCTGCTGGCCGCCCTCCTGGCCTGCCCCACCATCGCTTTTGCCGTCTCCCCGGCTTTCCGGGAGGCGGTCTATGAATATACGCTGGATTGGCAGGACGTCTATATGGAGATCCGGCCGGTGGAAAAGTGCGCCCCGCTCATCGAACCCTATTATCTTGGCTGGCTGCCGGAGGGCTTTACCTTGGTGGATGAAAGCCATGATCCCATCCTGATATTGTATAATTATGAAAAGGGCGGGCAATATGTCAACCTGCTGATAGGGACGGCGGATACCGAAACCAACCTGGATACGGAAAGAACCGTTATTGAGCGGCGGCAAATCAACGGCTATGACGCCATCGTGGGCCGGGGTGATGATTCTTTCCTGTTGCTCTGGAACAATGGCAGCGTCAGCTTTAGCCTGTATACGAATTTGGATTGGGAAACCACGGAAAAGATCGCAGAGAATATCAGGCCCGGAACCGGGGACTGAATAGGGGGCGCTTATGAGAAAGACGGTCTATATTATCCTCTTTTGCGCCAGCGCGGTGATGCTGGTTGTCAGCCTGTGGCAGTATGTTGCGGGGAAATCTCAGTATATGCTCATGGTAGCCTTTTCCATGGCGATCAGCCTTTATGTTATTGTCCGGGATTATAAGAAGGACAAAACCAAGGATCAGTAAGGATGCGCTGCCGGAGCACAAACCAGCGGGGAGCAGAAAAGCAGCGTCCCAGGGAGGGCGCCGCTTTTTTAATACAGACCCAGCTCGCCCCGGTCCCGGTGGACGGCTTCCGCCCTTTTCAGCAGCAAAACTGTGGCAACAATCATGAACAGCAGGCAAACAAATAGTTGCCCCAGGTTCTGCCATACATTCACGCTGACGCTGACCATAAACAGCGCGCGAATAATATTTATGCAATAGGTCAGGGGGAAAACCAGGGATATGGCCTTTGCCCATGGCGGAAAGCTGCCTACCGGCACCCTGACTCCGGCTAAAAGCACCATAGTGTCTTCAAACATACTGTATATCATGGAAGCGTCACGGGAAAGCAGAAAAACCGTGTTCAGCAGCCCGCCCCAGATAGAGGCGGATATCAGTAAAACAAAAAACACCAGCGGCAGCAGTATCAGCAGACGCAGGCTGAATCCATGCGCCCAAAACAGCATGAACAGGCAAAAGCAGAGGAACATCCAGGTTTCCTCGAACAATGCGCCCAACGCCTTGCCATACATCATGGCCAGACGGTTGGCCGGGGAAAGGAAGGCTATTTCCAGCGTGCCGCTCTGCCGCTCCAACCAAGTCATATTCCAGGCGCTTTGCACTATGGCCCAAAAACAATTGTATGCCATATAGCCGGCGCAGAGGAAAATCATCAAATCCTGGCTGCCGGCGATGCCACACAGCGTACCTTTGGCCAGCGAAAATGGCTTATAACTGAAATATACGGTAAAGAAGCCGAATACCGGCCATACCAACAGAGAGAAAAACACAAAGCAGGAATGATAATGATGGTGATGTTGCTTGGCAATTTCCCCGCGCAATACCAGCCATAACTGGCGATAGCTCGTATGCCGCATGTCTTCCTCCTATCTCATCTGCTGGGCGGAACGAAAATCCTTGATGATCGCTACCAGCACTTCTTCCAAATCCGGCTCCTTATTCCGGATATCGGTTATTTGCACTTCGTGACGGGAAAGAATGGCAAAGGCTTCCGCCCAAACTGTGCTGTTACCCAGCAGATTAATCTGCCGCCTATCCGCCATTAAAGTCATATCCGTCTCTTTTGCCAGCATGGCCCGGTTTAGTTCCGCTTCACATTCAGCGGGCAAAGCGGCAACCGACAGCAACAGGGACTGCCGGTAGCCAAACAAGCCTTTCAGCTCCTCTTTGCTGCCTTTCGCAATAATCCTTCCCTGGTCGATCACATAGATGTAATCACATAGTTCCTCAGCTTCAGATATATGGTGGGTAGTCAGTAAAATCCCTTTATCCTGGTCCTCAGCCAGCGCGGCAATATAGCCGCGCATCTCCTTTGCAATCAGCATATCCAGCCCTAATGTCGGCTCATCCAAAAACAGATAGGCCGGGTCGTTGATCAGGCCGCGGGCGATTTGCAGGCGCTGCTTCATGCCCTTGGAATAACGTTCAACCGGCGTATTGGCTGCTTCGGTGAGGCCGGTCATGGCTAATAATGTCCTGATGCGCTCTTTGAGCAAGGGGCCGGAAAGACCGTACAGACTGCCAAAATAGCGCAGGTTTTCTACTGCCGTCAGGCGCCAATACAGGTTGCGTTCGCCGCCGCTGATCATATTCAGCTTGCTTTTCACCTGAAAATGCCGGGCCACGGCATCCACTCCGTCTATAATCAAACTGCCGGAGCTGGGGCTTACCACGGCAGCCAGCATCCGGATCATGGTGGTCTTTCCTGCGCCGTTTACCCCTAACAGGCCAATGATTTTGCCTTTGGGCAGATCCAGGTCAATACCCTATATGGTTGAGCTGGAGAATGACGCCAAACTGATGGAGAACAAATTTGTGCGCCAATATTTGCTGATGACCCGCGCCTACCAATTGGGCGGCAGCCATGAATGGGCGCCGGAGACGCCCTTCCCGCGGATCTTTGCTTTGCTGGATGAAGCAATCCGCCTGACTATTCCTGATTTTGATATAAGCGACCTTAATTCCCTGTATTCACTGACGGAAATCGATATTATCCGCCTGATCTCTTCCGCCCACCTGTTTAACGGAAATGCGGGACAGGCGTTAGGCATCTTCCTCCGGCTGATAGAACTGCTGGATACCGATTATATCATCCTGCCGGACCGGGCGGAAACCTATACCAGCATACTGGTAACCACCTCTAAAACATATCGATACCTGAACCGATATGAAGAAGCGTATCAGCTTGCTGATATAGGCTTAAATTTTTGTGCGCAAAATCAAAGTATCGGCGGTATTCCCTGGCTGCTGTATCAAAAGGCAATCGCTGCTTATTACCTGCACCGGAAAGGGGAATATCGTAACCTGATGGAGGATACCATTAAGCTGTTCAGCTATTATGGAGAAAAAGAAATGGTAGAGTTTTGCAGAGAAAGAAAACAGCAGCTGGCATGAGCTGCTGTTTTCTTTTGAAATGGGTGCAATCTGCGCGGGGTTAAACCAGTATAGAATTCTCTATCTTTCCAACTAAACAACAAATCCTCTGTGGTCTCAACCGGGGCCATATCGTCAACGATGTCAATCCGCTGCTCCGGCTCCAAAAGGAGCGCCCACTAGGGATGTGCCAGGCCGTCCGCGCTATAAGCGGGGTCGCTCATGCCTGCGGCTAAAACGGTGATAACAGCACCGGGGGTGTAGACAAAAACCGGGTATTCCACCGGGTTTCCCCCGTCGTCGTTACGGGTCGCCCATGCGGATAGACTGGACATGGGAGACCTCCACCTCAAGCCCGTTGCGGCTAAAGATTTCCGTTTTGCCTTCTGGCGCGGGAACTGATGAGAGCGGGGCTGTATCTGCGTCATTAATAGGTGGGGTTTCCTGCGACGAGGGGATTTTATCTCTAGGAGATTCCGGCGGGATGCTGGCGTTTCGGTTGAGGGTCGCGTCGAACAGGCCGCTCAACCAATGGCCGTCCTTTTGCGGTATCCAGCAGTCAATGGGAAACGTGCGCAGCAGCAGTCAGACAGGCACAGCCACCGCCGCCGGCAGGAGGATGGCCGGTAGAACCCGCGTCCAGCCGCTCCGGCCTTGCCATTATCACCTACCGCAACAGTTTATGGAGAAGCGGTGCATGATACTATTTTTGTTCATGCATATAGATGCTGGCGCGGCTTTGGATGCGCTTGGCCGCCTCATTGGCGCTAATCTGCCCGGCGAGGAAGACTGCGGCTTCTTCCCTGACAATAGTCATAATAAACGGATCATCATATACCATGCTGTCGGTCGCTTCGATCAGGGCAAGAAGCTGATCAGCTTCCTCCTGGCTCAAATGGTATAGATTGACCGTCTCGCCGGTATCGGAATAATGTAAGCTGCTATGCGGCTCTTCTTTATCCGGATGGTTGGCAGAGTATCTCACTGTCATCTCCTCTTGCAGCCAAGCGTCAAAGGCCGCCTGGTTGCTGGGTAAGCCATAAATGCTTTCCTGCAGTTCCCGTGACAGCAGAAAGCGGAGAAAGAGCCAGCAGCCTTCTTTGTTTTTGCTTTGGCTGCTGATCGCTACCTCGGAGTGAGAAACGAAGGCGTTTCCGCTGCCGTGCGCCGCGGGCAAGCCGGTAAATACAATAGGCCCCTGGCTGATCAGCGCACAATACTGCGGGGCTTGAAAATCATATACAAGCCGGTAGCAGAGCAGTGCCTCGCCGCTGGCCAGCAGTTGCTCCGGCCTGCTTTCCAGTATCGTCATATCGGGATTGCGCTCAACCTCCCGCGGTAACTGAGCGACGAATTCCAGCAGGCTGATAAATTCCCCGCTGTCGAAATAGCAGGCGCCTGCTTGCCAATCCACGTAGGCGCCAAGCTCTACGGCGCAGAGGGCTTCCAGCGCCTCCATTGAGCCGGCATAGGCAAACGGCTTTTCTGCTTCCGGGTGCCGCTCCATCAGGCGCAGAAAGTCGGCATACCCCATGCCCTGCTTGATGCCCTCCAGATCAGCCCGGCCGATTGCCGTATGGATGGAAAACCCCGGGGCAATACTGTATAGCTTGCCGTCCGTATCCCAGGCGGCCAGCAGATTGGGGATAATATCCTCGCGGCTTATTTCCGCGTCCGCGTCCAGGTAGGGGTATAGATCCTCCAAAAGGCCGATCGCGCCATACTGGCGCAGCGGCAGCCCCTCCATATCAAACATATCCGGCCCCTTGCCGGTAATAATGTCCAGATTCAGCCGCTCCCGCGCGGCCTCAACATCCAGCGAGCCGTCTGCCGCCACCTCATAATAGTTGACGATATTAATCTGATAGTCAGGATAGGCTTCGTTAAATTGGAGCGCAAGCGCATTAAGCATATTACCGTAGGTCGTCATCGCTAAAGTCAGCACCGTCGTATCCGGCCGGTTTGCCTGGCCGCTGTTTGTCAGCCTAATCAGTTGGCCGGAGCCGTCTTCCTCTTGGCAGAGGCAGAGAATACGGCCATCCGCCAGCAGGTTTACCTGGCGGATGCTTCCCGCGGCTATGCCGCACGCCAGCCAGGTCAGTATTTTTGTTGAAGTGTTATTGTGCTGATCGTAGCCGTAGAGCGCACCCTCGGCGACATAAAGAAAAGTATAGCCCGGACAGCTGAAAACCCGCTCCGGAGCAAAGGGCAAATCGATCCGCCGGCCCCAGCCGCGCTTGGCAACGTCCACCTCCCGCAGGGATGTTCCCTGCGGCGTTGTGACAAGGGCGGCCACAGAGCCCCCGGCCAGCCGAAACAGCTGACTGATGCGATCGCCGGACTGGAGGGAGAACTGAAGCGCCCCCTGCTGATCCAGGACGTGGATGTTGTTTTCTGCGTCAGACAGGTAGAGCCGGCCTTCCGTATCAGTGATCACGCCGCCGAACATAGTGGAAAAATCAGCTTCCGGCAGGACGGTAGCGGTGTCGACGCGGGCCAGCTCCGCGCCTTCGGCGTCGAGATGTTGCAGCAGCAGCCGGCCCGCGCCATAGCGACTACCAACCCATAATCCACCATGGGCGTCTGTGGTTAAGCTGCGGATAATAGACCCGCCCGCCTGCTCGCCCAGGGACGCATCCATATCCGGGCATATATAGGAGGGCAGCATGCCGCCGCCCTCCGGCCCTGTGTGGTATAACGCGGCTTCGCCCTTGACATAGGCGGTGTAATACAGCGCGCCGCTGGCTTCGTCATAGCAAATGGCGGAGGATTCCAGAAGTTCACCGGCCAATACCTGCCGCTGAGATTCATAGTAGGCGTTCTGGTCGATGACGCTATGCTCTGCGGAAGAATTGTTGTTCCCGCAGGCGGCCAAGGCCAAGAGCGCGGCCAGCAGCAGTAAGATACCCTTTTTGCGCATATCCGAAATCCTCCTTTAGGGGCGGGCGGCCGCATGGCAAGCGCCGCCTGCGCAATTTGCTATGTTGGATCATCTATCATGCTGCCCTTGCTTAGGAGCAAAAGAGCAGGCCGAGCGCACTGTACTGAAGAAGACTCCAGTCTGCTGATAGTGGAGGCATGACCCGCTCAATTCTCGCCGGTGACAGTTGAACTACACTGGCGGATGATCCGCGGCGCCGCCAAGCCAACCGCGACGAGGATAAAAAATTTCTGCCCACCTTTTCATCAGCAACTCTTCCCACCGGTGAAGCCTTTACTGTCTGTTTCCGCTATCAACTTGATTTCCTGTCGGCTCAGGCCGCAGGCATAGCACAGGACAGAATCAGCGCGGCAAGCCGGGCTGAGCTTCGCCAGGGACGCGATCAACTCCGCGCCATCAGCGGCCGCGGCGGGGAAGGCCGTCAGCACCGCTGACTGCTGATAATCCGCTCGGGCTTGCGAGCAGCAGCGGTATAGCTCAGCCAGCAGCAGCGTGCGCAATTGCCCGGCATCCTCCCGGCCGGTCAGACGGCGGTATACGGCAGCACAGCTGCCCAACACCGCCTCGCCGGCCGCCGCCGAATCGCCAATAACCAGGATGGCGAAACGGTACAGCAGGCCGGTTTCGGCTTCGATCATCTTAATAGGCGTTTTCTTTTTCATAGTGGATGAACGGTGCTCCCTGCGTTCTCTCCGGCTGCGGCCATAAACCGCCGCTACGAATAGATCATTGCGCGAAGCTTTTTTATCACATCTTTTTGCCAATATTGAAGCGGTCTGGCGTTTTTGACGAGACGGTCCATGCTTCTCAGCCGGGCCTTTGTTATTCCGGCAGCGGGCTCAGGCTGATCAGCCAGACCGGTTCCGGCGTATCCGCCAGCAGGGTCAGATAATGTTGGCGGCTTTGGGCCAGCTCCTTGCCGCTGAGGGAGTTGGGCCAAAGGTAGACGGGGAGGGAAGCGCTCCCATCGCTGAGCATAGCCCGGCGGATCAGGTCCGGGTCGGGCAAGCCCGCTAGCGCGGTCAGCGCCGGCGGCAGCGCCGTCAGGTCAACGATCCGGCTCAGGCTGCCTTGGACGCAATAGGCTTGGCCGCCGGCCTCGGCCAGATCCAGGTTGGCCAGCTCCGCCAGGCCGGCGCTGAGCGCCGCCCCTTTATTCTGCTGTTCAAAATCGGCCCAAAGCCGCAGCTGGGTCTCATAAGCCGCGCTGTCCAGCACGGACAGGGAGAGGGCACGCAAATCATTTTGACGGGGCGAAGTGGGCCGGAGCAGAAAATGCAAATCACCGCTGCGCCCGGTCCAGTAGCAGCCGGGATAACCCGCCTTGCCTTCCCCGTAATCGCGGAAATCCCCCAGCATCTGTCGGGCGGCTTTTGTGTCGCCGGACAATGCGCCGGCTAGGCCAAAAAGGGTAGGGAGCTCTGCCAGGAAAAAGTCGGCGGCTGCCGTCTCGTCGCCCGGGAAATCCTGGGGAAAGGCGGCCAGCAGCACTTGCAGGAAGCGACCGTCCCCTCGGTCGATGGAATTGACGGCACAGGTAGCGCCATTGGCCAGCTTCAGCGTGCAGATGATCTGCCCATGGCCTCCCGGCTCCGCTTCCGTTACCTGCCAGTCCAGGTTCTGCGTAGACAGGGCCGCTTCCACCGCCGACTGATCCAGGGGGAAGTCCGGCGGCGTCCGCTGCCCGGCGCAGGCGGCCAGGAGCGGGGCGGCCATGAGAACCGGCAGCAAGGCAATGAGATACGGGAATTTTCTTTTCATGCGGCGCTCCTTTGTGTCTTATTCCCACCAATCGATGGCGAAATCGATCATCAAACTGGGCTGGTCGTCGGCCTGGGCGGACGGACCGAAGTTCAGGTGGCTCCGGGAGACGTTATACGTACTCACACCCTGGTTAAGCCACAGGTAGATCAGCAGATCATCCCCGCCGTTGTCCGTCATGGTCAGGCCCAGGACCGCGGCCAGGACATTGTTGGTCAGGGCGTTCTCCTCTCCGGCATAGTGCCCGCTCCTATTTGCTATACACGCAGACAGCCTGTTTGTGACAGCATTCGCCAATCCCGCGAACAAACCTTTCGCCGAACCGGCCTCTATCTTTAGATATCTTCCCAAGGGCCTGAAACGTAACAAATTTTTATATCAGTTGAATCAATTTTTATTTTCTGGTATCGTATAAAGAGCGTAGCGATGGACAAGGCAGCCGGGGCGGCGGTAACCGCCGCCGGGAAGGGGCGTATACATGAAGCCGGAACATAGCGATTTATTCTGCGCCTTGTACCAGGCCCAGGCCAAGTGGCTGCTGCAATGGGCTTATCGGCTGACCGGCCAGTACTAGGCGGCGGAAGAGATCGTGCAGGAGACCTTTCTGATCCTGCTCTGCAAAATCGAGGAACTAAGCCGGCATCCCAATCTTGCCGGATGGCTGTACAAAACCGCGCAGAACTTGGCCAAACGCGAACTGCACAGCGCCCGGCATAGCCGGGAGCTGCCGCTGAACGAGGATATTGCGGCTGCCCGGGCCGGGGATGTGCGGGACGACCTGTTCGAAGTGTTGCCGTCCGGCCTGAGCGCTGCTGAAAGAGATATCCTCACCCGGCGCTATCTGCGGCGTATGCCCCATGAGGAGATCGCGGATGAGCTGGGCATCTCGACCGCGACCTGCCACATGCGGCTGCACAGGGCCAGGCAGCATGCCCTGGGCTTGCTGAATCGGGACGAAAAATAAGCTGTTACATTCCCCCGTTCTCAAGGGATTAAGGGGCAAGGAGGGATGGCGATGAAAACGAGGCGCCAAAAACAAGCGCATACGCCCCAGCCAAGTGACGAAGATTTGGCCGGCAAGCGTCCGTCGGAGCTGATCGCGGCGCTGGAAGCCGAGGTCGGCGCAACGGAAACGGAAGACCTGGATGCGGAACGGGTGCAGGCTTATTTGGCCGCGCTGCAGGTAAAGGCGCCGGTGGCCGAAGATTTCGACGCGGCGGCATCGCTCCGGGAGTTCCAGGCACGCCATGCCGAATTGTTCCAGGCGGATGGGAAAAAGCAGCGGCCCCGCAAGGCCTGGCGACGGGTTTTCAATACCGTTGCCGTGGCCTGCGCCCTGCTGCTGGCGCTGACCGTCACCGCCAACGCCTATGACGTGAACGTATTCGATATGTTTGTAATTTGGCGCGGGGAGATCATGCAGATCGGCTGGGGCGGCCGGACCCCCTCCGGCAATCTGGAATTGCCTGCCGGCAGCGGCGGGGAGTACCGCTCCCTGGCCGAGGCCCTGGATAAAAACGGCTATTCCGCCGCCAATTGCCCCACCTGGATACCGGCCCGCTTCCATCTGGCGGGTTTGTATACCACGGACGCTGCTTTTAGCGCCGAATATTTGGATGAGGAACAAAACAACCTGTTAATTTTCATTGATCTGAGCGCAACGCCCGAAACGGTGGTCACGGGGGAGAAAGACCAGGGCAGCGAAAAAGAGTATGTGCATAACGGCGTCACCTATTATCTGATGACCAATATGGGCCGCCAAAAAGCCGTCTGGCTGGATGACAGCGCCTTCTATTCCGTAAGCGGCGTGGTCAGCGAAACCGGGCTCAAGCAGATACTGGATGCTATCGGCGAAAACTGAGCGGGCGGCGTGACGGAAAAGCGCTGAAGCGGACCATCAACCCCGCCAGCACAAAAAGAAAAAGCCCACTACCTGGCTGATAAATCAGCCGTCTAGCAGGCTTCTCTTTTGGAGCCACTGTCGGGATTCGGACCCGAGACCTCAGGCTGCGGATAAGGGGAGCCGCTCTATGCCTGGCCAGTAGCGCATCGCCACAATAAATCTCCAGGCAACCCGCGCATAGGCGGACACATACTTCCTTACCGCTGTACTGCCAGGGTACACCGTAGCGAACGCCGTCGAAGCTGACCAGCCCGGCGCGGGTAACGGACCGGGCAGACGTTGAGTGCAAGTGGTTCACTTTCAGCTCAGCGTTTCTTGTTAGAGTGGCTCACTTTCAGATTAGCATTTATATCCATAGGGACAGGGTTCGTCGATGGGCTGAACCGCGCCAGTTAATGACGCGGTTGGCTAGGAATGAGAATAGCGTGACGTAAAAATAGCCTACAGTATGGAGCAGTTATCCGATAGACACATTTTTGGTAGCTATCACATCGCAGCCCAACCCCAGTACATTTGCAATAACGATCTGTCCCAAATGTACCGGTGCGTCCAGCTCCTGTTTCTTGATTTCAGCAACCACCGGGAAAATCATCTCCCGGGGGATCGGCGCGGTCACTCTGACACTGACCAGCGGTAATTCTCCGCCATTAACTTTAACCAGGGAGGCAATGCTCCGGCGGGGGTCAGTCAACTCCTGCTGGAAATAAACCTGCCCTTTATTGCATTTGTTGCCCTGGACCGATAAAATGGCTCCGTCCACATATTCGCACTGGATCTCACAGCCGTTAGGGCAGAGAATACAGGTGATTTGTTTATGCATTTACGACCACCGCCTTGACTGGCAATTTGTTGATTAATTCGGAAGCGGGTAGCGTGATGTGCATCATCTCCGCCGGGATGGCCTTGGGCAGCCGTTTAGCGGTTAATTTTTTATCTCCTTGCCAGAGCTCCACCACGGCCTGGGACACGGGGCGAGTCACCCGGAAAAACAGCTCCACATCACGGTTACCGCTGATTAATTGTGGTATGGTATGGGTCAACCCTTGAGGCTGTATCTCAATATCACAGGCGGGCAGCTCCTGGTGTAAATAGCGAACTACGCCGGCAGCCAGACGCTCCGCCTCTAAGGAAACAAAATCAACCAGGTCATGCACATGCAGGACATTCCCAGCGGCAAAAATTCCCGGCGTTGAGGTTTGGAAGTTTTCGTCCACTATCCCACCCTTGGTTCTGAGATCTAAGCGCACTCCAGCCTTGCGGCTCAATTCGTTTTCCGGTATCAAGCCCACAGACAAAATCAAGGTATCACACGCATAGAACTGCTCGCTGCCGGGGATAGGCTGTAATTTTTCATCCACCTGGCTGACAGTAACACCCTCCAAACGGGATTTACCATGCACATCGGAAACGGTTCGATTAAGATAAAGGGGAATGTCATAATCGTTCAAGCATTGCTGTATATTACGAGGCAGGCCGCTAGGATAGGGCTGTATCTCGAATACCCCCAGTACCTGGCCCCCCTCCAGGGTGAGCCGGCGTGCCATAATCATGCCGATATCGCCGGAGCCTAAAATTATAATACGTTTCCCTATCATCAAATTTTTGATATTAATATAGGACTGAGCCACGCCGGCGGTATAAATGCCGGCGGGGCGGCTGCCTGGAATAGACAAGGCGCCCCGAGTCCGTTCCCGGCAGCCCATGGTCAGGATGACCGCCTGAGCCTCATAAATGCTCAGACCATGCCGCGAGGCAGCTATTACTGTCTTATCCGGCGCTATATCAATAACCGTGGAGTCGGCGACACTCTCTACCCCGTAACGGTCAGCCTCATCAATAAATCGCTGGGCATATTCCGGACCGGAAAGCGACTCGCCAAACCTGGTCAGACCGAAACCATCGTGAATGCACTGACGCAGGATGCCCCCCAGATGCTTTTCCCGTTCAATAACAAGAATATTATCCACGCCGGACTTTTTTAACTGGACGGCTGCGGCCAGACCGGCCGGGCCGCCGCCCACGATGATGACCTGCTTTTGTATCAACTACCTCACCCTTCCATAAAATAAATTTGAGCCGTCATGATGATAAAGCAGTTGGTCATAAGCGCCGCCCTGTTTCTCCAGCAGCATTTCCGCAATCCGGGTTTGACAGTATCCACCCTGACAGCGTCCCATCATGCTGCGGCAACGATACTTTATGCCCGTCATGGTCCGCACGCCTAAAGGGTTATTAATCGCCGCCATGACCTCAGCCTTGCTAATCAATTCGCAGCGGCAAATCACCTGGCCGTAATCGGGGTTTTCCCGAATCATCTGCTGCTGCTCATCAACACTCAACTCACGCAGACGCGGCGGCCGCCGCCGGAGAGGGTCAAAGTCACATTTTTCCTCCAGCCTCTCCCGCTCGCCAATTAGCTGAACCACTTCCCGGGCAATGGGCGTAGAGGCAGTCAGGCCGGGGGACTCAATGCCGATAAGATTGACCGTATTGGGTGCTTGCGGTGCGCATTCAATGACAAAATCGTGAAACCCGCCGCAGCCCGGGCCGGTCAGCTTCGGCCGGATACCGGCAAAATTGCGGATAAAATGTTCCCGGCGCAGCAAGGGGAAGATGCGGCTGCCCTCCTCCAGCAGCATATCCATGACCGGACGCGTCACCGCGTAATCATCCCGCTGGTCAATATAGTCCGCGCTGGGCCCAATCATTATGTTGCCGTCCACAGTTGGCGTCAGGTGTATTCCCAGGCCGCCGCTGTGCTCATTGGGCACCGGATAAGCCGGCAAAGGCAGCAAATAGCCAATACGTTGATCCAATATGAAATACTCACCGCGACAGGGATTGATCTGATAGCCCTCCACGCCCAGCATATTGGCTATCCGGTCGGAATACAGGCCGGCGCTGTTGATTACCCAGCGGGAGACAAACCAGCCTCGGGTAGTCTGAATATGGTATAAGCCTTCCTGGCGCCGGATAGCTGTCACCTGCTGCCCGAATAAGTAGCGCACGCCATTATGATGGGCGTTTTCCGCCAAACCAATAGTTAGCTGGAAGGGATCGAGCACTCCGGTGTTGGGCGAATACAGCGCATATTCACCTTGCACATCAGGGATCAGCTCTTTTATCCTATCCCGGCCCACAATACACAAACCACGGCAGCCATTATCCTGTCCTTGCTGCTTCAGCCGCTTTAATTGCCGCAGGTCGTCGCCATCAAATCCTATGACCAGTTTGCCGGTACGGCGGAAGGGAATGTCGAGCTCCGCGGCCACCTGGTCAAAGCCGGCGTTTCCGGCTACGCATAGCCGGGCCATTTTGGAGCCTGGCCGATTATTGTACCCGGCATGAAGAACGCCGGAATTATGTCCGCTGGTAGCGCAGCAAACATCATTTTCCTTTTCCAGTACGGCAATATCAAGCTGGTAACGGGATAATTCACGGGCTATCGCGCTGCCCACTACCCCGCCTCCGATAATTATCGCATCATATGTTTTGACCATCATACGTTCCTCTTTCGTTCCTCTTTTTCATCCCCTAAGCTAGCTTGACTTTAACATTATAAAGTCATAAAGTCAAAAAACGAAACGCGGGGAATTATCAACACTTGTATTCAACAAAAAGCCGACGGAACCAGAAAACATCACCTCAGCGGTGCTGTTCCCCTTCCCCCCGGACAAAACCGACTAATCGTTGGGAGTAAAAGATTCAAACATAAGGTGTGGTATTAGGATAAAACTCTTTAACAATATCGATAAATTTTAACGAATCGCCATGAAGCATTTTATTTTTTTTCCAAACCAATGCGTAAGTAACCGAAATACTATCAACCAAGGGAATCGCCACAATATTGGGCAGCCTCGAAGCGGTTTCTTTTGTCTGTATAGTTCCATCTTTTCCCGACGAAAGCAATTCGATTATAAGTGGCAGGTGGACTGCATAAAGCAATATTTTGGGGACAATCCCCAGATGGTAAAAATGTTTTTTGATCTCTCTTGTCAGATATGTGTCATTCTTAAACAACATGAGAGATTGCTCTCCCAATAACTCGAAATCAATCTGTTCAAGACCTGCCATTGGATGAGACTTATTAACGCAGTAAACATACTCAGTTTTCAAAAAAGTAATGCCATCCAGTTGATCGGATTTTTCTTGGTCGGCTATAATCATTGCCAGGTCACAATCATCGTTTTCAATATTTTTGCTTGCTTGCGTTGATCCACACTCTTGAATGATGATTTCTATATCAGGGTATTTATTCCGAAAGTTTTCAATAATTTCCGGAAACAAAAAGGATCCGAGAATCGGAAGCAAACTAAGCCTGATAATATGTTTATGCCTGCCCATGTTGCGCATTTGAAGGGTCAAAGCGGATATTTGTTCTAATATTTCATTTGATTTTTTTAAAAAATAAGCTCCTTCTTGAGTAAGTATTAATTGTTTATTGACTCTTGTAAACAAGCTTGTTCCAAATTCACTTTCCAACTCTCTAATCGAGATCGAAATGGTTGGTTGTGAAACGTAAAGTGCTTCAGCAGCTTTTGATATGCTGTTATATTTACAAACAGCTTGAAAATATTGCATCTGAGATATTTTCATCACATACGCCCTCGCTCTAAAATTTTCGCTAACGACTTTGTCCCGTATCTTGCGTCAACCAGGCAAACCAAAACCCCAAGCTGAAGGTGGCCGTAGAGGCAAAAATAGTATAATAAGTGCAAGAAAAATCGTACAAGGCGTATTGAGCGAGAAGAACTCGGGCGAATTGTAAGCCAGGGGATTTGAAGACAGCGAAATATCCGTAACGACACTTGCAGCATGTTCGTATCAGCCATTGAAAGGGTGGAGACCCGCAACCGTACTTCCCCGCCAACCAGAAGGATCGGGCGCCAAAGGTGGCGGCAACGGATTGCTGCCACGCTTTTATAGCAAACGCCTGCTGTGCAGATCCTTGCGTAGCTCAGAAAGAAAGACGCTTGGCTCCACCCTTAAATAGAAATTGTTTTACTCCTCCATCTTTTTGACATCCTCCGCCAAAAGGCGCATCCTTACTTCCATATATTATATTTTTATAATAGTATTATATATTATATCATTAAGTAGAATCTTGCGTCAATTTAATGATATGGTAAGATATTCCTTACCTGTTCGACGCCTTTGTCGTGCGATGCCGGAACGAAGCCCTTACAAGCGTCAATTAAAATCGATCATATCCCCAAAAACTTCTTTTTTGTCAAAGACCCGCGAAATGAGCTTCTGCTCAAGCGCATACTGCATCGCCAATTGCAGTGCTCCCCAAACGTTCTCCGTGCCAAAGCGTACGGCCGAAAGCGATTCGTTACTTTTAGTCAACTGGGACATCTCATATCCTTTGTTAAACATGTCGTAGATGTCCTGCACAGCAGCATAGTCTTTTTGAAGCAGGTCGTCGGTGACGACAACCATATGGTTAATCGGCACAAATTGATATTTTGCATACCACTCAGCTACCGCCGCGTCAATGTTGGGAATCACATGCTGCAGTTCTGAATTACGTACGCGGCGCGAGCCTATAATAACAGCGTCCACCGCGCCGGAATGGACCATATCCGTCAAATTAGCCCCTTCTTCCAGCTGAACATTCGGCGGGTTCGTGTACTCCGCGACGTGCGGCGCTTCCGTTGTAACCCATGTTATATCGCCGGATGAAATACCATACTCCTCTTGGAGAATCCCGCGAACCCACAATCCGGTCGTTTGACTGTAAGCCCTCACTCCGATACGGCGTCCCTTTAACGCATCAGGTGTTATAGAACCGTTTGCAGGGTCAAACCATAAGCTGGAATGGTGAAATTCCCCAAACATAACCACTGGCATCAACCGTAACGGTTTGCCGTTATCGAGAGCTTGGAAAAAGGTGGCTATAGCCATCTCGCAAACATCAAAGGACAGTTCCCGAACCTCAACATCAAAGGCAGTGCTAACCGGTTTGAATTCGGTGAAATTGAGGTTGACGAGAGGGCTTGTAATCAGGGCCTCCTTAAGCGGCGCGGTATGGGGATATGTATCCGCTACTATTGATACCTCACGCACGGGAAACATCGCACTATTGCACATCTTAGTTCCTCCTCATTATTTAATATTTCAGGACGCTGAAGTATTTGAGCCATTATTGCGTTTTCCCATTGGTCCGAAAATCTTGCACAAACCTCTTCGCGCTTTCCGCAAAAAAGCCGTTTCCACTTCCGAGCAATAATTGGTAGCCTCGGGCAACGTATTGGCTGGGCGTTTCACCTGTGCGTACAATTGCGCCATAGGCCTTACCGGCTGCCCTGGCTTTTTCTTCTACGTACGCAACAGCTTCCTTTACAAGCGGATGATTTAACTGACCGGCTACTCCTAATGAATTTGACAGGTCGGTTGTCCCAATCAGGATACCGTCCAATAAATCCACAGAAAGAATTTCTTCTACATTCTCCACTGCCTGCTTTGACTCAACCTGGCAGATGACGACAGAATTGTTATTTGCAAGCTTTGTATATTCTCCCAGAGGCATCTTTTGCCCATACCATGCCGAACGGGTTGCTGATAACCCACGCTCGCCCTCGGGAACATATTTGATCGCTTTAATAGCTTTGATTGCTTGTTCGCGGTTATCCACGTCAGGAACAACAATTCCGGCAGCGCCCACGTCCATAAATCTTAAAATAACTCTGGGGTCATTATCCGTTACTCTAACCAAGCTTGGTATTCCGACTGCGTCGGCAGCCGTTATCAACGTTTGCACCTCCCGCTCGCTCAGGGGTCCATGCTCCGCGTCCAGAAAAACCAAGTCCATTCCGGCGAGACCGCTGATTTCAATAAGCTCAGGGGCGCTTATTTGAATCGTGCTGCCAATAACCGCTTCTCCATTACGTAGCCTATGCCTCAATGTATTTGAAAGCATATTATCCCTCCTACTGTAAATTCAGGCTGCAACAAATTTCGCAACCACTTGCGCAACGTCATTGGTTGGTGCAACATCATAGACGCAGCGCAAAACATGGCCCTACTTTGTGCCAAGCACTATTTCTCCCCCCTTGCCAACCAGATATGCCGGTCTAATTTAAGTATCCATGGGGCAATGCAATCCCATCATAAACGGATTTTATGCCTCCATCGGTTTTTTGCCGGTTTCGCGTTGAAGCGATTCCTTTAGGCAAAAAGAGCTCAACAGTAACGCTAAAAGTGTTATACCTGTGGCTAAAAAAATTGAGGAATGGAAACCGCTCTTTTCCATAACAAAACTAAGAAAACCGGGCCCGATCAGGGTGCCAAGATCATTAAACAACCGGATCTTACCGGTAGTCCTGCCCATTCTTTCATCAGGGGTGATATCGGCTGCAATAGTATTAGGCAGTGCCATTGTAAAAGCAGTGAACCCATACAATATACCGATAACAAAATAGCCGGTTGCATTATTCACAAATAAATACAAAACGTTTACTACCAGTAAGGTGGCCAGACCGATTTGGAGCACGATCTTTCGCCCATATTTATCCGCGGCGTGGCCGCTAATAAAAATCGCCACCAGCCCGATAATACTGGATAGGGATAGCACCAGTCCAATCATCGCACTATCGATGTTAATAAGGTCGCCAAATAGGGGAATAAGAGTTTTTTCTAATCCGTTCCGATTAACAAATAAAGTAAAGGCTAAAAAGTAAAGCGCAAAGAAGTTCCAGCGCATGTTTTTGGACAAATTATTCTCTTCCTGCGGCTTTTCGCTTGTTAGCTTCGGCTTGATAAATTCTTTAATCGGCATTTTCTTGTCAAACCAGCGGTATGATACCAATGCCATGACTAAGCCGATGCAATTAATTGTAACGCAAAAATAAAAAACTGCCCTCCAACCGAAAAAGCTGGCCAAGACTCCGCCAATAAAAGGGAACACGGAAGCTCCGGCCCGCCGGGCTATCGTAAAGTAAGAAATTGCCATCGAACGTTGGTCAGCGCTGGACAATATGAGAATTTGGGTTTGAATGGAAGATACCACAAAGGATGATCCTACCCCGGCCAGAAACCTTCCGACAAATAGAACTACAAACGTCGGCGCGATTGCCGAGACAAAAGACCCTATCAGAATAATGGAGAAGCCAAAGACCGTTAATAAGCTGCCGCAATAGCGATCAGCCAATATGCCTCCGGGAATATCAAAGATCGTCCTGGCAAAGGCAAACGCAGAAACAAAAAGGCCAAGTGTGGTATATGAAACCCCTCCCCATTTCTGTAGGAGCGGCAATATCGGCGCAATAATTCCCAAACCGGCCATGGCAAAAACGATATTAAAACAAAAGAATACTAATTGTTTTTTAGGCATTTAATCGCTCTTTCCGGAATGCTTAAAGCACATAGTCAATTACCCAGGAGAAATGCAACTCTTTTTGTTTGTGGCGGTTACTAGCTGGTGATATCAGGCAACCGTTGAATTCTCGTCACATCTGAACCTCACGTTAACTAACACCACAAATTCTCCAGCGCGGCATTCCCTCCGGATATACGTCCAAAAGCAATACATTCTGCCAAATTACCGCCCGCCACCGGATAAAGCATTCCATAAAACGAACCCAGTTCACCCGCTGAATATAGCCTTGGAATCGGTCTCTTGTCGGGACCTACGACCTGTCCCTGTAAGTTACGCATTGGGCCTCCCTGCGTGTTGGGCCCGCCAAGCCAGAGTTTCACAGCGTAATAAGGGGGTTCGTCAATAGGCTTTAGCCACTCCGCCGGCTTGTTAAAATCCGCATCCTTACCTTTTTTGCAGTACGTATTATACTGCTCGATACTTGACCGCAGTACATCCGCGCTCATCATCTCATTATTATCAGGGTCGGCCTGGATTTTTTCAGCAAGTTCTGCTATATTATCTCCTTTTATGATCCACCCTTTATCAATTTCTTTGCTGTTATCCTCGCTCCAAGCGTAAAAAATATCTCCATTTGATTCGCCCGGAGGTCTGGTTATGCCGGAAGAAGAAGCTAAAGGAGCCATCACCCGCCGCTTTTCATCAAAGATCCAGTAGAATGGTATTTTAGGATAAGTCAAAGCGTAACAATCATAGTTGGTAAGCTCATAACCAAAAGCATGAGGCTTGTATCGTTCATTAGAAAATCTTCTTCCCAGCTTGTCAACGAAGATTGAAGATGAGTGCAGCTGCGTTGAAAAAGCGGAAGGAAATTCATCAAACTTCATGACGGCGCGCCAGGATACTTTATTCATATGCCAAAGAGCAGCGCCAACCTCCAAGCTCATGTTGACGCCATCCCCTGTGTTACCCGGATTTCCCGTAAAGTTCACCGGATATGCTCCCAGATAATTTTGCTTCATCCATTCATTAAATTCAAACCCGCCGCAAGTCAAAATCACCGCTTTTTTGGCCTTGATCCTGACCTCGTTCCCCTTATTTACAGCCACGACGCCACGAACCTCATTTCCTTCGGTGATCAGGTGAACGGCTGGGGTTTCCCATAATACCTGAATATTTCGGCGCTGAACAGCTCCGGTCAAATACTTGAAGAAGGCCGCGCCTCCCTGATATTTTCCCAATGGTTTCGTCCGGATATTGCAGCAGGATTCAGAACCGGGAAGGTCGGGGTGTTCCGATCTATACATCCTGCCGTTCTCAACTTTAATCGCTCCGCTGCTCAGCCTTTGCTCCGGGGTAATATCATCATCGTCTGCAATGATAATACCTGTTTTTTGCGCCCAATCCATATTGCTATGCAGGTAGCTGATAAAAGCTGAGATTTGCTCTCTTCTCTCATAATCTAAAGTCTCGTTGGCCGCTGTAACCAACCTTTCCATGTAAAGATTTACTTTATCAGCATCTTCAGGCCAAAACCATCCTCCGCCGCTCAAAAGCGTATTTGGCGTATGGTTTATTTGTGCCGGCGTGTCGCTAAGCTGCTTCTCAAGAATGAGTACCTTTGCTCCGGCATCGTGAGCAGTAATTGCAGATACCGCGCCGGCGCCGCCATATCCCACCACCACAACCTCAGCCTCTTCATGCCATGCCGTATGTTTATTCAAAGTTATGTACCTCTTTCTGGAAACCCGATCAGTAACCGATCCAAAGGTTAGCGTCATCTATTGCCTCATTATATTGAAGCCCGACATTTCACACCGTACGCTTTAAACAGCCCGCAAGCTGTCTCAACCTCCTCAGGTGTTGCGCTTGCTTTATCGGCCAAATTGTATGGACGTCCAAGAGCCGCGTATTTACCTCTGCCAAACTGATGAAAAGGCATCAGCTCAATTGATGGTATACCGATAGCGTGCAGAAATGAGGCGGTCGCCTTAATATTGTCGTCCGAATCATTGATCTCCGGTATCAACGGCATTCGCATTTGGACAGCGCCCTTTGCCGTGGGTAATAATCGCGCATTACTTAAAATTAATTGATTGGCAATGCCCGTCAGCGCCAGATGGCGCTCAGCATCCATCATTTTTAGGTCGAATATGATTAGATCCGCCTCATCCAGTACGGCTCTGAAAACCTGCGGGCTGCAATAGCCGCTGGTCTCAATAGCAGTATGTATCCCCAGCTGCCGGCATTCCCTTAAAATACCTAAAACAATGCTTGGTTGATGTAGCGGCTCTCCTCCGGAAATCGTCACTCCTCCGCCAGATCTGGCATAAAAAGGAACGTCCTTTGCTATCTCCTCCATAATCTGTTTCAAAGCCATACTTTGACCATACATAGTGAGCGCATCCCGGGGACAGGATTGAACACATAATCCACAATTATCGCAAGTGCTGTGATCTATACTGATAAAAGTTTCTTCCCCCACTGATGATATTGATTTCCTGGGACAAACCTCTATACAATGTCCGCATCCATTACAAAAACTCTGCCGGAAACCCAGCTCTGGCCAATCATTCTGCGATTCCGGATTAGAACACCACATACACTTAAAAGGACAACCCTTTAAGAACACAACAGTGCGGATTCCCGGCCCGTCGTGGATCGAATAATTCTGGATATTGAAAACCATGCCTTCTTCATGTTGACGCATATCGACCTTACTTTAGCCTCCCCATGTACTTTAAGCATATGATTAAGAAAACAAACGGACTGCCGGTAGAAAGTTTGGAGAAAAATATCATCGTGGTAGCCGGTTAAGGATAAACGCTAACCCGGTGTGGCGCGGCCGGCCTATCTATTAAATATTTTTCTCCAAGCTTTTATTGAACCCCGGTATTTTATGCCCAGTTGCCTCTATACGAACTGTTCCGTCCTGGCAATGATTTCATCTTGCAGTTTGGGATCAAGCTCAATAAAGTAGGCGCTATATCCCCCTACCCTGACCACCAAGTCCTTGTGCTCAGACGGGTTTTCCTTTGCCGCCAAATATACTTCCTTGTTTTCAATGTTCCATTGGACTTGATAGCCATTGTAATCCTGAAAATAAGTCTCGATAAGGGCGATGAACTGATCCACATGCTCATCGGTATTAAGCAAGCCCTTGGGTATTTTCTGGTTCAGAACAGCTGAATTTATTTTCTTGAAGTCAGCAGCCTTGGCCACTGAGCGGAAAGTAGTTGTCGGCCCCTTAAGGTCGCAGCCGGCGCAAGGCGAAATACCGCCGTCAGCCAGCGGCATCCCCGTCTTCCGGCCATTAGGCAAAGCCCCGGTTATCCGCCCATGAGATAGGTGCTCCGAGGCGCCGTTTCTCAAATCCCGCATGGGATAACCGGCATAATTTTTGCGGGATCGGATGATGGCATTCGTGCCGTCACTTAGCAGCCGATACATTTCTTCGGGCTCGCCTAAATCGTTACCGTACTTCGGCGCGGCCTTGAGGGTATCGCGGATAAACTCTCCGTTTTCCCCCTCAAAGTTACTGGCGCAGGCCTCGAGCACCTGGTCCACCGTAAACTTCTGCTGCTCGTATACTACCTTCTTGATCGCAATTAAAGAATCGGCTACATCAGCATATATACGATTAAAAATATTTGACCCAAATTGGAGATAATGGTCTCCCGGGGAAACAAGCTGTAATTGACGGATACTGTCCTCAGCCACAAGGGCAGTAGTAAAAGGCTGGCTATAAACTTCTAATTGAGAAAGATGGGTAATGTTTTGGGTCTTAACAATGATATCGTAGATATACTCCCATTGCTTAAAGAAAGCGTCGGTCCAGTCCTGTATAGAGCTAAATTGGCGGGGGTCGCCAGTCTGCAGTCCAATTTGTTTTTTCGCCGTTATGGAATCATACCCGTTTTTCATGACCAGCTCGAACACTTTGGCGCCATTTATGGACGCCGCACCGGTTTTTCCTGCGCTGGCCCCGGGAACAAACGGATGGGCGCAACCGTGAATGAAGTAATCTCTGGCGTCCTCCAGTGAAATCCCAGCTTCTATCAGGAGCGGTATGGCCTGCTCATCGTTATGAAATGCCGGCTCTGAGCCGGTCATTTTATTTGTCCACACTGCCTTTGCCATCAACTCCCGAGGTGTACCGGAATGCCATCTCAGGAAAAGCGGTTGAAGTATCCGCAGATGCCCGTATACATGCAGAAAAAGATAAGTCAGCTCGTTGCTGGCGTCATTACCCTCTCTGTCTACTCCGCCCAGGACTATTTTATTATATTGCGACCCTGAAGCCTGGACTTTCCTCCAACTGGTTTTGTACCCTTCCATTTCCGCAAACTTTATGCTGAAACAGGCCAGCAGCTCCGCGGCCTGCTCCCGGGTAAGTCTCCCCGTTTCTATATCCTCTTTATAGAAAGGATACAAATATTGGTCGATACGTCCCAGCAGAATGCTGTGAAAACCAATTTCCAGGTACACGCCAATATATATTAGCCTAACAGCTTGCAGCGCCTCCCAAAAGTTTCTCGGCGGGTTCTCGGGCACATGGTCGCAAATTGCGGCGATGGCTTCCAGTTCCTCTTTTCGCTTTGCGTCGCCTTCCTGAGCAGCCATTTGCCGCGCCAGTTCCGCATAGCGCTTGGCATAACGGATGAAAGCCTGAAAACATATTTTTGCCGCCCGCAGGTACTGATATTTTTTAATGGCGCCATAAGACGTAAAGTCGATCTCAGCCATTTCTTGTTCAATTTCAGCAAGCATGCCTTTCAAACCCAAACGCAGCACCTTACGGTATTCGATATGACGATTGTTCTTCATCATATCCGCAACGCCCCTGCGGCTGATGGCAAATAAAACTTCTTCGGCCAAAGACCCCATTGCTTCCCGAACCGTCGCATTCACTTGCTCGCCCGGGCTTTTGCCCTTCCAGTAATTGGTGTCCTCTGTTACCATATCCAGATCTTCCGGGCTTATTAAGGCTTTGGATTCTCCGCGCGTCGCACGGTCGCCAGCTACCAATTCCTGCCCGATCTGTGAATTATAGTCCAACTGGGGCGCCGTTCCCCGGATATGGGTTGTTGGCGAACCTACGATTAACTCGTGTTCAAAAATGGTTATAGGTATTTCGTCACATATTTTTGCAAATAATTTTGCCCGTCTAAGATCCAATGGCTGCCCTTCCGTCTCTTTCCATGCCTGGGTAGCCAGGTGTGTCCGCTCCGCGCAAATGCGCACTTCACTGTTATAGTACCTCTGTAATATAGTTTCGACTCTATCTTTTCTCACGTCAATACTATTGATCTCGCGGTCAGCTCCGGCAGTTATAAACATATTTATCCCCCTTTCATTAAGAACTCATAAACTCCTAAAACCTGCTACTCGCAACTATGCCCACAGTAACAACAGCCTTTGGGATTACACTTACCTTTGGAGCCAAGCTATTGATCTTGATGCTTGGCTCCAAAAGGCAAGCACATGTTACATCACTTTAGACGCTATTCCGCCGCCTTAAATGTCTTTATCCACGCGGACGGAGCTCCTAAGCCCTGAACCACTTCCCACTCTGCCAGCCTATCCGACGCAACAAAGGTTGCAGCCTGATAGAAGAGGCCGGGTGTAATATAATTATCACCAATTAGCTGGGCCACCTCATTGAACAGTTCCACCTGCTTATCAGGATCCAACTCAGATTCCATCGCAGAACAAAGTTCCATCCACTCCTCGTTGTTCCGATCCAGCAACATCTGGGTTCCCTGAGGACCATAAAAGTTGCCCATCTTGGGAATGGGGAACGCATTCGGATTACCGGTCTGAATAGTTATAGTACCGATAAGCTCGTCAGGCTGGGGGCGCTGACGGAATGCGTCACGCATATAGCCGGCATAATCAACAGGCTGAATCTTGGTTTTTACGCCTATCCCCTCCCAATAAGAGGAGATCAATTCCCACAGCTGCGCGGTATAGCTGCCGCCTGTGCCCTGATTGAACGACCAAACAGAGATCTCGAACCCATCGGGGAACCCGGCTTCCGCCAGCAGTTCTTTAGCCCGCTCAGGGTCGTAACGGTAGGCATTTTTAGCCCATTCCTCCCATTTCGCCAAATCGAGCCCTTTACCGAATCTGCCTGTGGATACCCCCGGCAAGGAGTAGGGAACAAGCATGCCGCCGAACATGTTGTCTACGATTTCCTGTCGATTGATGGCCAGGCTTAAAGCCTCACGCACTTCGCGATGGCTGATCGGCATATTCGCTTCAATTGCTCTTTCGTCCCAGATACCATAAAACCTCATGCATGTAGCGGCAAGCTCCGTAGTCTTAACAGTATAGCCCTCATCCCGCAGGCTTATTGCTCCTTCTATCGTAGTGTCAATAAGATCCGCTTCACCATTTTTGAGCATTGCGATACGTGCGGTTTCTTCAGGTACTTCCATTACGATAATATTGTCAAAGGCCGGCGTCACACCGCTCCAATGGTCTTTAACAGCTTCAAATGAAATATAATCCCCTTCCCGGTATTCCACGAACTGATAAAGGTTGGTGCCGATAGGATGCTTTTTAAACCCTTCCGCTCCTACTTCATCCCAATACTTCTTGGACATAACCCAGCCCTCGGTGGTGGAAGGGCCATTATGCAGGAAGAAATCAACAAAGTCAGGGTATGATTTAACGAGATGGATCTCCACCGTGTACGGATCCTTAACAACGATATCTTTAATGGTTTCCCGCAATTCCAATACCGCTGATGCAATACTTTCCTCACTGATGAAATGCTCAATGCTGAACTTTACATCTTCGGCGGTCATCTCCAAATCTTCAGCCGTCAGTTCCTTTCCCGTTACCGCACCCCAGTCATGGAACTTGACGCCCTGCTTAAGCTCGATTGTCCAAACGGTTCCATCCTCATTTGGGTACCAATCTGTCGCCAGGTTAGGGGTAAGATCACCGTCGAGTTCCCTGCCGATCAATGATTCGAACACGTATCCCAGATATTGCTGAGTGCTTGAATTATTATTTAAGATCGGGTCCAGTACACCGGTATTAAAAACACTCTCTTGTGCTATCCGCAGCGTCTTTGGTTCAGGCGCCTTCTCTGTCTCTGTTGTAGGCGTACCCTCTGTTGCAGGCGTACTCTCTGTTCCGTTTCCTCCCGTTGTGCAGCCCACTAATCCAATAACAACTATAGTTATTAACAGCAGTAAAAAAATACTCTTCTTTTTCATCATAAACTCCTCCTTTTTTAGATCTGGCAATGCTTTCTGTCTTAGCTTTCACCAGATCTCTCCGTTGCGCCTTCTTCTTTACCCCTGCTTGGGCTGCAAGAAAAGACACTTTTCGAATATAATTATAGGCTGAGATTATATACACACTCCCCCACTCAAGCCTCCAAGTTATCACCCCCTTTTACATAATGCCGGCTTGAGTTTTCTTGATCCGACAGGATTCTTGAGAAATTGACATCAATATATTTGTGGCTACTATATATATGGGCATGCTACCCAATGATCATTGGCAACTTCCGTTAATTCCGGCCGCTGCTTCGAACAGCATGCTTTTGCCCGATAACAGCGCTGGTGAAAGGCGCAACCGGGAGGAACCTTTAGCGGGCTGGGAATCTCTCCGGGAAGCGGAACCACACGGTCTCTGGAATCGGGGTCAAAGGGAAGGCTTGCTTTTAGCAAAGCTTGCGTATAAGGGTGGAGGGGGTTTTGGAACACCTCCTCGCAGGGTCCTTTCTCGACGATTTTACCAAGGTACATCACACCTACATAGTCGGTCATATATCTAACAGTACCCAGCTGGTGGGCAATCAGCAGATAAGATAGGCCCAGTTTCTCCTGTACTTTCTTTAAATGATTCATGATTTGCGCCCGTACCGACACATCCAAGGCCGAGACAGGTTCATCCAGTATAATGATCTTGGGGTTCGGCGCCAGCGCCCGTGCCAAGGCAATGCGCTGCCGTTCGCCGCCACTGAACTCGTGGGGATAATTCTTGGAACGCCCGGGCATTCGCACTGTGTCCAAAACCTCCTCCACTCTTTCCGCTATTTGCTCGCGGCTAAAGTTACTGTTTTGCAAAAGAGGTTCTGCGATAATAGTACCCACTTGCATCTTTGGTTGGAGAGAACTAAATGGGTCCTGAAACAATGTTTGCACCGAACGGCGGTATTCTTTAATCAAATCCTTGTCCGCGTTCAAAATATTTTTTCCTTGGAACAAGATAGATCCGGAAGTCGGTTTATGTAAAAGCAATATCATCCTGGCTAAAGTGGTTTTGCCGCAACCGGACTCGCCGATAAGGGAGTAAGTTTTCCCATCCGTGATATCAAGGTCAACTCCGTCGACAGCTTTTACATAACCAACCGTCTTTCTGGCTATCCCGGCCTTGACAGGAAAGTGCTTTTTTATCCCCTGTACTGAGATTATTGCATCCATTTATTGCCTCCTTAACTAAACCAGACACTGGAAATCCAACTTAAACATGCCGCCAGCAACTTACAGTATGGTCACAAGAAATTTTTGTTACCGGGGGCAATTCAGCGGTCTCACATTGCGCTATTTTCTGTTTGCAGCGCGGGGCAAAGGCACAGCCCGCTGGAAGGTTAATCAGGCTTGGCGGCGCGCCGGCGATGCCATAGAGTTTTTCCACTTTTGCATCATTGTGTGGCACCGAACGTATTAAGGCCTGCGTATAAGGATGAGCCGGATTCTTGTAAATGTCCCTTACATTGCCGATTTCCACTATCTTCCCCGCGTACATCACCGCAACATCTGTGCAAAGGTAGGCAACAACCCCCAGGTCATGCGTTATGAACAGCATGGCCAAGTCATCACTTTCCTGAATGTCGCGGAGCAAGGCCAGATACTGCGCCTGAATTGTTACATCCAGGGACGTAGTGGGCTCGTCGGCAATGAGCAATCGGGGATTACAGGAAAGCGCTATCGCGCCGACGACACGCTGTCTCATGCCGCCACTGAACTGGTGGGGATAGTCCTTGATTCGATCACGCGGAGCAGGGATACGCACCTTTTCCAATAATTCCACGACTCTATTCTGTAAACTCACTTTATGATTAATGAGCCGGTGTATTTTTATCGGTTCGACTACTTGATCTCCAATAGTAAACAACGGGTCAAGTGAACTCATGGGATCTTGAACAATCATGGCGATATCTTTGCCACGGAGTTTCTGCCATTCTTTCTCACTACTTTGAAGAATGTCTACGCCGTCAAAAAGTATTTGCCCATGCACAATTCTTCCGGCAGGCTTGGGCAGCAGGTTCATCAGACAGTGCCCAATGGTAGTCTTGCCGGAGCCTGATTCGCCTACCAAACCCAGAACTTTTCCCTTGTCAACCTCAAAGCTTACTCCGTTCACAGCCTTAACGACTCCCGCCGTTGTCTGAAAATATGCCTTTAAGTCTTTTACCTCAAGTAATGCCATCTCACACACCTCATTTCGTGTTTGCCGGAGTTATTGTCTCCCGCGATGTTGATATCCCCTTCAGCCACCGTTTCTTTTCAGTCTTGACAGACAACACTGCACGCAGGTGTGGATCCATCATGTCCCTAATCCAATCGCCGATCATATTGAAGCAAAAGATCAGGGCAGCCAGCGCCCCGCCGGGCAGAATGGAAAGCCACCAGGCATTCATAAGATAATCTCTTCCTGCTCCAACCATTTGCCCCCAGGAAGGAGTAGGCGGCGCAATACCGGCGCCCAAGAAGCTGAGTGTTGCTTCCAACCTGATAACCATACCGATCTCTAGGCTCATTACAACCAAAAAAGTGTCCAAAACGTTAGGAAGTATATGTCTTACCATAATATATAGATCTGAGCAACCAGCAACCTTAGCCAAGGCAATATACTCCTGCTCCTTGATTTGTAAAACATCAGCTCTGATTACCCGGCAGAATTTACTCCAATATGAAATTGAGATGGCGGTAACTACGGTTAACACCCCAGGCTCGAATGCTACCGCAAACACAATCGCAATCAGCATCGGAGGAAAAGACAAAAAGATATCAACGATCCTCATCAGTAAGGCGTCAACTTTTCCGCCAAGGTAGCCGGCAACGATGGCAACCGTTAAACCAATACTGCCAGACACCACCAAAACCAAAGCTGCGACGAGCAGGCTAACCCTTCCGCCATATAGCACCCGGGTGAATAAATCCCGCCCCAAAGTATCGGTTCCGAAAATATGGCCCTCTGTTCCCGGCGGCAGCAGGCGGTTGGGCAAATCTGCTAAGGTTGTCGAATAATCGGTGAATAAACCGGGGAACACCACAGAAAAGAGGATGATGAACAATAGGATTGCAGGGGTCCTTGGAACCGTTCTGAGCCAAGGGTTTTTATTATTATTCAGCATATGTTTATTTTGCTTATACATAAATAGCTTTTACCCCCTTTCAGAACTTCCTAATATACCCTAATTCGCGGATCTATATAGCCGTAAATGATATCGACAATAGTATTCATAACTACCATCATTGCGCATATCACCAGTACAGATGTTTGGATTAATGCGTAGTCTCTCGACATAATCCCATCATATATCAATCTTCCCGCACCCGGCCAGGCAAACACGGTCTCCACCGCCACCGACCCTACCACAAGGCGCGCAAATAATTGCCCGGCGCTGGTAAGCATCGCAAGGCTGCCGTTTTTTAATGCATGCCGCCAATTAACTCTACTCTCTGGAGCGCCTTTAAGGCGGACCAGCTTAATATAGTCACTGCGTAATACCCGTAACAAACTGTTGCGAAGAATACGCGTCTGTGATGCCAATGCGAATAGGCCCAAGCTAATACCGGGAAGGATATAAGATGAGAATCCCGTCATCCTGGCGGCGGGAAGAACTCCCAAATAAATAGAAAAAATCACTATCAGCAACAGGCCTATGAAAAAACTAGGTGCCGACTGACCAAATATGGCAATTCCCATTACAAATTTTGAAGAAGCAGAACCGACACGTGTCGCAGCGATAATCGCCAAAGGTAGAGACAAAAGAATAGCAATAGGAAAAGATACTAAGATTAGTTTCACTGAATTCAACATCGCCCTAAAAAACATGGGGCCAATCGGTTGCCTGCTAATTGCCGAATACCCAAAATCCCCCTGCAACACGCTACCCATAAACTTGAAATATTGAATATATAATGGTTGATCCAGTCCTAATTTTTCTGCCATTGCTTGAAAGTCTTCTTCAGTAGCCCACTCGGGCATAATTAAATTTAGCGGATCGCCGCTTATTCTGGCCAAGGCAAAAACTATGATGCTTATTGCAATCAATGTTAAAACAGCCTGACCTAATCGTTTTAGCAAATATCTGGCCATTGCAAATTCCTCCCTGCTTTTAGGCTGGTACACTGCGTCAATTAAATACTCGGATATAATCCATGCAGTATTATCCTTGCATGCTCGGTAGCGAATTGCCGTTTTGCGCCAACATCAGAATGCTTCTACTTTCCCTGTGGCGATTGGTTTCACCTAAGACGTCTCATACTGCTTCAACTGAATGACCGCTAACAAGCCTTCTTGCACGAATCGTTCCTCATCCCCATAATTTAGTGAAAACCCAGGGGAATAATCCCTGCTATAACTTGCTTCCAATGTAGCCAAACCGCCGTGTCTGGCATTGGGCGCCTGCATCATCCAAGCTGAGTACGGCTTCTCCGACGAAGAAACGACCTTTGATCCAGGAGCGCAAACGTTTGGCCGCGGAGATATTGGGCGAAATCAACAAGCTGATCATCGCGCAAAACGCGTCCCGGCCTCCTGCTAACGACAAAGTCCTCTCGGAGGACAGCCAAGCTGACAATGACGATGTTGGCGGAAACGGCCTGCCACGGCATTGCCCTGTCGATCAGAGTGCTGAAGGGCATTATTCTTTGCCCTCATCTTGGCTCTGGCTGCTTGGCGGTGGAAAGTTCTGTGTCGCTATGCGTTTTACCCCATATGGGGGTTGTTCAGTAGACATCACTTATGTTCCGGACGTTCAGGCAAAGTGTCGACGGCGATAGGATAACGAACAGTATAGGCCTCGGCGTATTTAATACCGCTTCCGCCGGGTATTCTGGCAGCCAGCCAACCCCTATGGGTATTGATGCGTTGATGCACAGCCGGAGTCTTTGGTTGGGCGGCAATATACGCCATTGCTTTGAGCTTTATTTCCCATTGGTCGGTAATATCGATATATACCTGCGGAACAAAGCCGCTGGTTTCCGTCTGGGAGGGTTCGAAACCGTAAATCTGAATACTTTTAGTCGGCGGCAGGCCGTTTATGTCGATACCGTTTTCCTTTGCAATAATACTTGCCTGGAAAACAATATTACTGGCGGCAACATGGTCTAAGTTTGTATCGTCCCGGTAATCATGGGTAATGATGAAAGCAGGCCTTACCTCTCTGATTTTTTCGGCCAATTTGAGTAAAATTTCTTCGTTTATTTCCAGCATGTAATCAGGATAATCCCACATTTCAATGGTAGTTACGCCTAAGAACTTAGCAGCTGCAACCGCTTCTTCATACCGGACTTTTTTTGCCTTTTCGACGGTCTGTCCCGGTATTTTCCATAATTCCGACGACTCTCCCCGGACGCCAAAGGTAAGACAAACTATAAAAACCTCATAACCGCTGGCAATATATTTTGCGATCGTTCCGCTGGAGCGCCAGACCCAATCAGCCGCGTGCGCACCGACCACTAAGATTCTTTTGCTATTCAAAAGTGTAGCCCCCTTTTGTAGAGTCTATTTAAGGTAATATCGTATAATTGAGACTATTGAATTAATGCAACCGGATTATCCACGATGGTTTTTCTGACATCATTTTCGGATAAACCGCTTTCAACCAACCTATTGCAAAAATCAAGCAGCCCCTCGTCAGGATATTTGTGATTGGGCTGTCCAAGGTCCGTAGACAAGATCACTCTATCCGGCCCGATGGCCTTTATCTGCGCAAGCATAACATCGTATTCGATTTTTCCGGAGGTAACGCCATTCGTGCAATGCTCCATGTATGCCCCGTATTGCAGAAGTTCCTTTTGCTTATCAATTTCAGTAAAGTTGCCGGGGGAGGAAACATGCGTAGCGATAATCCGCTCAACCTTTCTTTCATGGGCTGCCTGAATTAAAGCATAGGTTTCTTCTCTGGTGATATGTCCGGTTGCCAAAATCATGTTGTATTTGGCGATCAGATCTAAAACTTCATAAACTTCCGGCAAGAGCTTGCCTTCCTGCAAAATATTAATCGGCTTTAGTTCCATGCCCTCATTCTTGAGCTCAACAATGATACTGGCCCAAAAACCACGCTTTTCCGGAGCCATTTGGAACGTCCGGGTAATAGAATACTCGGTATCGACAGTGGGGAATCCGATGATCTTTGTGCCTGCCCGGCCAGCAATATCGACTGCCATAGGATTAATTCCTCCTACGGTATTATTGAGCCACATTGTTCCTAAGGCATGGCAGCCCGGGAACATTTTATTAATGAGCTGAGCACGCTCCGCCGTACCGAAATAGTGCGATTTAATAGCGTATCCAGCCATGCCGCTATCGATGATACGCTGCGCCATTTCAATGTCATCCATCTTTCTCGGAAGAACATCAGGTGCGGAATGAACATGCAAGTCATATGCGCCGTTAATAATACTGTTTTCCATTTTTATGCTCCTCTCAACTTTTAGTTCAAACTTTATTAGTCTAAACTTTCAGTTTAAACCCTTTTTAGTCTAAAACAATGTTTCAATGAACCACCGCATAGCAAGCTGCGCGGTGCAGATAAGGAAGTCATCTTATCACAATAGCATGTTGCGCTTTTTTAATCATAGCAGTTGTGTATCAAATTTGTAAAATACAGGTTTTTTATTAAGTAATTAATTTTTTCAATAAATAGCCCATGCTGTTATTTTTTGTCAAGCGAAACCGGGCCGAAAGGATATTGCTAAAAAATTAGTCGCCTCAGGCAGGAGGCGAAAAGGATGCTGAAGTCTTTATCAGGTGGCTGTGCTAAGTCGGGATTATTTTCATATTTCCCTGCAATTGCAGTGTTTCAGAGCAGGCCGAGACAATCATTTAAAAAATTAATTATTTAATAAAAAACCTGTATTTTACAGATTAAATGCCATAGGGTATGATAAATTCGCAATTTGGCATGAAGGAATAGAAAAGCCCTCTCTTCGTCCGTATCTTATCATACTGTCCGAAATTTTAATATGGACCAAAAAACGTATCGATATAAAGGGAGTGATATACATTGGGCATGACAATAACAGAAAAAATCATGGCGCGGGCGGCCGGGAAAAAATCGGTGGTTCCGGAAGAGGTCGTTGATGTAAAGGTTGACAGATTACTTATAAACGACATACTGGGTCCCGCCGTATGGAACTACTTCCAATACTTAGGCGCGGAAAAAGTATGGGATCCTGAGCGAATTATCTTTGCGATTGATCACCGTGTGCCGCCTTCCGACGTTAAGTTGGCCGATAATCTGAAGTTTTGCCGAGAAAGTTGTAAAAAGTATGATATCAAGGGCTTTGCTGAAATAGGGCGTCACGGAGTCGGCCATCAGTTAATGGTTGAAAACTTTACACTTCCAGGAGAAGTAGCGGTCGGCACTGACTCTCACGCCACCATGTATGGCGGAGTCGGCGCTTTTGCCTGCGGAATTACCGCCTCTGATGCGGCAGTGATCATGGCGGAAGGTAAAATATGGCTTCAGGTCCCCTCAAGCATCAAGATAAATTTACACGGCCGGCTGCAGAAAGGGGTAACGGCAAAAGATTTGATACTTAAGATGCTTACCTTAGCGCCGCTGGATGAATTTATTTATAAAGCTATTGAAATTGATGGAGAAGCTGCCCACCAGTTAAGTGTGGACAGCCGCTTGGTGATTTGCAATATGATTGCCGAAATGGGCGCCAAAAACGGCATCATTGCCGGCGATGACGTCATAAAGAACTATGTTTGCGGGACCGGGCAGGAGCTGACGCTTGATTGCTCAGATGCAGACGCCAGGTATGAGAAAACATTTGCGATCGATACAAGCCGGATACAGCCGTTAGTAGCCTGTCCCCATGCGGTTAATAACGTTAAGGAGGTTAGAGAAGTAAGAGGCCTGCCTATTCATCAGGCCTTTCTCGGCTCCTGTACAAACGGACGAATAGAGGATCTGCAGCAGGCCGCCCAGATTATTAAGGGTAGAAAAGTTCATGACAATGTGCGGCTGCTTGTTGTTCCGGCAAGTCAAAAGATATATACCGAAGCAACAAGATTAGGTCTGACAGAAATTTTTCTCGAGGCGGGAGCCGCGATCATGATACCCAGTTGTGCCTCATGCGCAGGTTCAGGTCCCGGAGTTATTGGCGCCGGCGAGAGATGTATAAGTACGACTAATCGTAACTTTCAGGGGCGAATGGGAAGCAAGGATTCGGAAGTATACCTGGCTTCGGCCTATACTGTGGCAGCCTCCGCAATAACCGGATTTATTGAAGATCCCTCCCAATTTATTTGAAAGGAGCATGGGAATTGATACATATAGTAAAAGGAACCGTTTGGGTTTGCGGTGATAATGTTACGGCTTATCAGATTATTTCACAAAAACGTTGGACTGAGTATGGAATGAATGAAGAAGAGCTTGGGAAATGGGCTTTTGAAGGCGCGGACTCAAGCATCATAAACGTACCATCGGGATTTAAAAACAAGGGCTATGATATTGTGATAGCAGGCAAAGACTTCGGTGGAGGCGGTAAAAGCAATGAACACCCTATTCTTGCGATGAAAGGCGCAGGCGTAAAACTGGTCATCGCCGAGTCGTTTGCCCGATACAGCTTTAGAAATGCTATCAATCTGGCTCTTCCCGCAATAAAATGTGCCGGTATAACGCAATTATTTAACACCGGGGAAAAAATTGAAGTTAATTTATTAACAGGGGAAATTAAAAATCTAACCACTGAAAAAGCTTTGACCGGCATCCCGTTGAGCGTTTTAAGTCTGGATTTAATTAACGCAGGCGGACTATTGGAGTATCATAAAAAGCAAAGGTAAAGCGTACCATGCTTATCCGGTTGACGCTGCTGTTTGAAGTTTCGTCATGCTGATGCTTGCGAATATGCCAAGAGCGGCATGGGTTTTGTGCTGTGGCGAAAAGGGCTCTAGCCAGTATTCCCGGCTATTGATAAACGAGACGGTGGAGAAAGATCGGGGGAGAACCACTCAATGCAAACAATACTTATTGACCATCAAAGAGTGCGGACTTTTATGATGAATGCTTGCCAGGTAGTTGGTATACCGCGGGATGACGCGCTTATTTTTACAGACGTTCTGGTGGAATCGGACCTGCGCGGTGTTGTGAGTCACGGAATCGCTCAGTTGCCCAGGTATTTTGATAAAATTCAAAAAGGCGGGATGGCAGCCAAATTGAACCTGAAAATCATTCAGGACTTCCCCTGGGGTGGAGCTTTAGACGCCGGAAACGGTATCGGTCAAGTAGCGGCTGCTCAAGGGATGCGCTGGGTGATTGGAAAGGCACGGGCACATGGCATTGGCATGGCCACTATGCGGATGAGCAACCATTTCGGTATGGCGGCTTACTATGCTTTGATGGCCGCGCAGGAAGGAATGATCGGAATTATTACCTCCAACTGCGCCCCTATCATGGCTCCCTGGGGCGGCATGGAAGCCAGGCTGGGCAATAACCCAATCGCTATTGCGGCACCCTCACAAACCTACCCTGTTGTTCTTGATATTGCTTGCAGCACGGGTTCCCTGGGGAAAATACGGCAAGCGGCAAGGGAAAACCGGGAAATCCCGCCGGACTGGTCGTTGGACGCCCAGGGAAGGCCGACCACAAATGCGAACGACGCCTTGCAGGGAGTCTTACTTCCCATGGCGGGGCATAAGGGCTCCGGACTTGCTTTCATGGCCGATGTACTGACAGGAGTATTATCCGGCGGCGCTTTTGGCCCCGGAATCAGATTCATGAGTGATAATTCCGCTCCCAGGGATGTCTGCCACTTTTTCCAGGCCATAAAAATTGATTGTTTCAGGCCTCTTGAGGAATTTCAGGCCAGTATGCAGCAATATATGGGCGCCATGCACGATACTATACCGGCGGTGGGTTCCGGCGGCGTCAGGGTGCCTGGCGAAGGAAAGGAAAAGAACAGGCGGCTCCGGTCGAAAGAGGGGATCCCTTATCACGACTCAACGATTAAGATTTTAAACGAAATGGCGGACGCTCTCAGCATCCCACGCTTAGTGGATTGATTTCTGCAATCAGTCCCCCCAGCGAGTGGTTCCTCCAGTCTGTTGTTAAGTTGAACCGTACTTTTACTTAAGAACTTGGGACAAGCCTTTTAAGACAAGCAAAGCTGGAGTGTGATTATGAAAAAGAACTATACAATAACCATTAATGAAAACAGATGTAAAATGTGCGGCATATGTGTTGGTTTCTGCCCTCAGCAGGTACTGGAAATGAAGAGAAACTCCCTGCCGCAGGTGATAAATGCACAACGATGCAGCGGATGTTTGCTATGCTACAAGAGATGTCCCGATATCGCTATCATTGTCGAGGATAAGGAGGAAGCAAAAGCATGAGTGATGAAACCAATTTCCTGACAGGAAATGAAGCGTGTCTTGAAGGCGCAATCAAAGCGGGCGCCAAATTCTATGCGGGGTATCCCATCACTCCTTCTTCAGAAATCGCCGAGTTGGCGTCGAGAAGGCTTCCGGGCGTCGGAGGCATATATATCCAGATGGAAGATGAATTGGGGAGCATGGCGGCAATTGTCGGCGCTTCCCTGGCCGGAGCTAAACCATTTACAGCCACGAGCGGGCCCGGCTTTTCATTAATGCAGGAAAACCTGGGGCTTGCTGTAATGCTTGAAGCCCCATGCGTGGTCATTAATGTTCAAAGATGCGGGCCGAGTACAGGAAACGCGACCAAGGTGGCGCAGGCTGATATAATGCAGGCCAGGTGGGGCACCCATGGCGAGCATACCATAATCGCATTGTCACCCACGTCGGTTCAGGAAAGCTATGACCTGACGATACAGGCGTTCAATCTTGCTGAAAAATATCGGACGCCGGTTGTGCTGCTGTCAGATGCGGCAGTGGGTCATATGAGGGAAAAGGTCGTTCTTAGAGATCTCCCCATTGATAATAGGGTTGCGCCTGACTGCGATCCCTCCGCGTATCAACCCTATAAAGCCGGAACCAATAAAATCCCTCCCATGGCTAATTTCGGCAGCGACTATATATTTCATGTGACAAGCTCAATGCATACTGAAGCAGGAGGCTATGGCGGATCTCCACGGCATGCGAATGACCTGATCAGAAGGCTTCACGATAAAATTTATGACAATATAGATGATATTGCCATTACAAAGGAATACGAGGTGGATGACGCCGAGGTGCTGCTTGTTTCATATGGAATCAGCGCCAGAAGTTCAAGGGAAGCTGTTAATATGCTTAGAAAGCAGGGGATTAAGGCCGGATTGCTGCAGCTAAATACCATTTGGCCATTTCCTGATGCCGGCGTGTTGAAAGCCGCCGCCGCTGCAAAGGTCATATTTGTACCTGAACTCAATCTTGGGCAGTTGATCAACGAAGTAAAACGGGTGATCAACGGTAAGGTTGAAGTGTTCGGGATACATAGGGTCGATACGAAAATTATTATTCCTTTTGAAATAGCGGACAGGGTTAAGGAGGTATTGGAAAATGCCAAATGACATTTTTAAATATATTGACGAAGAAATTCTTCCACACTCCTGGTGCTCCGGCTGCGGCAACGGGATTATCCTGAGGGTAATCGCAGAGGCTATGGCTGAACTGGACCTGGATCCCCGAAAAGTCGTAATCGTAACCGGCATAGGCTGCTGGGGTAAGGCTGAAATATATATGAAGACAAATGGCCTGCACGTGACGCACGGCAGAGCGCTTGCCGCCGCCACCGGCGTAAAGGCTGTGAATCCCGAGCTGAAAGTAATCGCCCTGATGGGCGACGGAGATTCCGTAACTATTGGCGGAAACCATTTTATTCACGCAGCGCGGAGAAATATTGATATAACTGCAATTATATCAAATAATTTTAATTACGGGATGACAGGCGGTCAGTATTCCGGCACTACGCCGGAGTCAAGCTGCACGGCAACTTCAAAGTATGGAACGGTTGAGCCGCCTTTTGATATTTGCGAACTGGCTAAAGCCGTCGGCGCGCCATATGTTGCCAGAAGTACTGTTTATCATGTTGATTTGCTTAAGAAGCATGTGAAAACCGCATTATCGAAAAAAGGCTTCTCTGTTGTGGATGTAATCAATATTTGCCCGACCCATTACGGAAGCAATAACAAAATGAAGTCTCCTGTGGAAATGATGAAATGGCTTAAGGAAAGAAGCACTTTAAAAATTGAGGAAGGGAATATCTCAGAGAGCAGGTTTGCCATTGGTGAATTTATAAACATTGACAAGCCGGATTTCCTGACTAAATATTCAGCGGTTCAGAAATTGGCAGAGGAACAATTATCGCTACAAAAATAAAAACGATGGGAATAGGGAAGTGATTATTGTGAAAGATCGAACTGAAGTAGCTTTAGTTGGCATAGGAGGGCAAGGCGTTTTACTGATCGGTAAAATTCTAGGCGAAGCGGCTATTTTCGATAACAAAAACACTGTCCAGACAACGGAATATACCGACGCCGCCAGAGGAGGATTCTCAAAGTCCGAAGTAGTTATCTCCGAGCAGGAAATAGCGTTTCCGGGGGTACTGGAGCCCGATGTTGTATTGGCGCTGTCTCAACAAGCCTATGATATGTATAAAGATCAAGGCTGTTTACTGATTTATGACGACGATATTGTTACCGCAGAAGGGTCTTATAATAATATAAAAGGTTATCCCATTACCAGTACGGCGGAAAAACTCAATAACCTTAAAGTGCTGAATATTATTTCCCTGGGAATTATTCTCGCTAATGTGGAAATAGTTCCTTATGAAAGCGCTGTTAAAGCTTTGAAACACAATATACCTGCGCAATACCTTGACTTGAATCTTAAAGCTTTTAATGAAGGGTTTGCTAGGGGACAAATGTGAACTTTCGGCTTTTTAATTTGGCCTGCAAGCTTAAATAGGGGGATTTTGAATCATGAGATTACTGGAATATCAAGGTAAGCAGATTTTTAAAAATGCCGGGATTTTGATACCTACCGGCGCGGTGGTGGAATCAAAAAACATGATCAATACAGCTATGGAGGAATTCTATGGGCAGCTTGATCAAAACGACGGACTGAATAGCAAAATAGTGGTAAAAGCCCAGGTGCCTGTTGGCGGCCGCGGTAAAGCCGGCGGCATTATCATCGTGGACGGGGCGGATCAGGCAGGCTTTGCAGTAGAGAACATGCTGGGGACAGAGTTAAAAGGGTTCATGGTGGCAAAGGTCTTGTTGGAGAAAGCTTTGGACATTGATGCGGAAATGTATTTGAGCTGCTTAATTGATACCGCTACCGGATATTATACGCTTTTATTCTGCCCGGAGGGCGGGATGGATATAGAAGAATTGGCTCGGGAAAAGCCAGAGCGGATTATTCGGTACGCCTTTTCGCCGACAGCCTTGCCAGCAGAGTATGATCTTCGTAATGTTTTAAGAAAATCCTTGCAGGGCGGTGTGTTAAAGGCAGTATCCAACTTGGCTTGGAATTTAGTCAAAACCGTTGTGGAGCAGGATTTAACTTTAGCGGAAATCAATCCTCTTGTGATTGATAAAAATGGCAATGCTTATGCTGCCGACGCCAAAATTGAAGTGGATGATAATGCCGTATACCGACACCCGGAACTGGAAAAATGGGCCGAGCCATCTAAAAATCATTTGGAAAGGCTGGCCAAAGAGGCTGGCGTAACTTATGTGGCCTTACGAGGGGATATCGGCATCATAGCCAGCGGGGCGGGACTCGCCATGAATACGATGGATCTGGTTTATGATTTTGGCCATAGGCCGGCCAATTTTTTAGAAACCGGCGGCGGTATTACCAGAAAGCTGATATCCGACTCTGTGCAAATCGTGTGCGGCAATGAAGGCGTGGTTGGGCTTATCGTCAACCTTTATGGAGGAATTAATTCTTTATTGGAGGCGGCTCACGGCGTAGTGGACGGCATGGCCCGATTAGCGGTAAAAGTACCGGTAGTGGTAAAGGCGCTGGGGAATCAGCAGGAGGAATGCTGGGAGATCCTGGAGCAAAACGGCATTTTAGTGGAAAAGGCAACCCGCACTGAGGATGCGGTTGCTAAACTATTGAAACTCATGGAGGGCGACGCCGTATGAGCATTCTGTTAACAAAGGAAACCCGAGCTATTGTGCAGGGGATTACAGGCAGGATGGCCGAAATCCAGCTGAGATGGATGAAAGAGTACGGGACAAATCTTGTGGGCGGGGTCACTCCTGGCAAGGGCGGTACATATGTCAATGGCGTACCGGTTTTTGATTCCGTTGCCGAAGCGGTAGAGAAATGCGGCGCCAATGCCAGCGTCATTTTTATTCCGGCCCAATACGCCAAAACAGCGACATTGGAGGCTATCGACGCCAAACTTGACTTGGTGGTGATGATTCCAGAACATGTTGCGGTTAAAGATGTAATGGAAATAAAGCAACGGGCTCAATTAAAAGGGGTATGGGTAATCGGTCCCAATACACCGGGAATCATCAGCCCCGGTATTGGGAAACTGGGCATTATGCCGGCAAATATGTTCCGGCCTGGCCGGATCGGCATGATTTCCCGCAGCGGTACCCTGGCCTATGAAGTGGCGGGTTATCTTAATGAAGCAGGCTTTGGCCAGAGTACCCTGGTGGGCTTAGGCGGAGACCCTGTTACCGCTTCTTCTCTGGCTTCACTTTTGGCGGAATTTGATCAGGATTCGGATACCGACGCCGTGGTCATTGTTGGGGAAATCGGCGGGTCCGCCGAAGAAAATGCCTCTGAAACCATAAAAAAGATATCGAAACCGGTTATTGCCTATTTTGCCGGTAAGACAGCGCCGCAGGACAAAAAAATGGGACATGCGGGAGCTATTATTAAGTCGGGCCAGGGTACCGTGGAAGCGAAAGCGGCCGCGCTCAGCGCGGCGTCCGCCTTAGTAGCCCAGCGTATCAGCGATATTCCCGGATTGGTTCAGAAGGCATTAAGGTAGATACTTGCTCCGATTAATGATTATAGCAGGATGGGACTGTGTATGGATAATATCATTCCAAAAATGGTTAAGATCGAAATGCATTATGCGGCCCCTAAAATTGACGATATTCCCGAAGCTGTGCGCAATGAACTCAAAAGAGTACATCTTTGCCAGTTGATCAAACCGGAAGAACAGGTAGCAATCGCTGTGGGCAGCAGGGGAATCGCTAATATTCCGCTCATTGTAAAGACGGTGGTGGAAGAAGTTAAGAAAGCAGGGGCGCATCCGTTTATTGTACCGGCCATGGGCAGCCATGGGGGAGCAACAGACGAGGGACAAAAAAAAGTGCTGGAACATTTGGGGATAACACCGGATACTGTCGGCGCTCCCATAAAATCCTCCATGGAGGTTGAGGAAGTCGGAGTTACCCAGAACGGGGCAAAAGTATTTTTTGACCATCATGCTTTTCAGGCAGATTCAATCATTGTTATCAACCGGGTGAAACCCCATACCGGCTTTACGGGAAAAAATGAAAGCGGCTTAATGAAGATGATTTCAGTAGGCCTGGGTAAACATAAGGGTTGCATTGAGATGCACGCCAAGGGTTTAGCCCGTACAATCGGAGATGCCGCCAGAGTTGCCATGGAGAATACGCCCATTAAATTGGGCATCGCCTTGGTAGAGAATCAATATGATCAAACGGCTCAAATAGTGGCCGCTGATGCAGCTCACTTAGAAGAGACAGACGCCGAGTTACTGTTAAAGGCTAAGCATCTCATGCCGGCTCTACCTGTGGAAGATATTGATTTGCTTATTGTTGATGAAATGGGAAAAAACATTAGCGGCACCGGCATGGACGTCCATGTGATCGGCAGAATGTATAAATTGGGTATGGCTGAACCTAAGTCTCCCGTCATTAAAAGGATTGTGGTGAGAGACCTGACTGAAGCTTCCCACGGCAATGCCCTGGGAATGGGATTGGCCGATTTAATAACCCGCCGCATGGCTGATAAAATCGACATCAAAGTAACGAATGAAAACGTCTTGTCCGCAGCCGTCCTGGAGCGGGGACGCATGCCCATAGTGATGGAAACGGATCTGGACTTGATAGTGAGCGGATTAAAAAGCATCGAAGCCATTGATATGGCCAAAGCCAGGGTGATCAGAATCAAGAACACCCTTGAAATTGCTAGGATGGAAGTATCGGAACCCATTGCCCAGGAACTGGCCGCCGCAGAAAATATAAAAATCTTATCAGAACCGTTTGCCTGGCGCTTTGACAGCGATGGGCGTTTGTTATGAAATATAGGCAGAAATAGTAATAATTCGTAAACCTGGGGCGCTTGGCCCGCTAAGCCGTTTAAGATTAAAACGGAGTTTGCTTAAAATATGGAGGTCATGATGATATCTTACGATACCATTTATTTTGCCGGATACGCCAAGCTGCCTATCGGAATACCGTCGAACAGTATTTATTCTTATTTATCGATCAACTTAATTATTAATATCCGCACAGGTATTATCGAAGAAGCAGAGAGCACGCTCATGTCTAAGCTGGCGCAAAAAATGGTGCGGCAATATTTGACCGGTAAGCATATCCTTGACGACTATGAGGCTATTGTGGAGGAAATAGCGATCCGTCATCAAGGGGTTGTGCAAAAAGCGCTTATCATGGCTTTTAGGGATATTAATAAAAAATATCAAGCATTTTGTCAAAAATATGATCTGCCCGGCGGAATTGTAGAGGCTTGACAAGCGTAGTTAATCGTGATATTTTTAATTAAATAATTGGAATTTTATATGCTTTTTACAGTTCCTATACTGGTCGACCTTCCCGGTTGACAACATGTATATGAAGCCCGTAAAACAGACTCTTCTCTTAGCGGAAGTATGTTTTATGGGCTTTTGTTTTTATCAAAAACCCGAAAGGATCGAGGACCGGCATGAAAGAGAAAATACTTCAAGACCATGGCGTGAAAATTCTTCAAGGAAACGAAGCCTGCGCTCTGGGTGCTCTGGCTGCGGATTGTCTGTTTTTTGCGGGCTATCCCATAACTCCGGCTTCGGAAATTTCCGAATATTTGTCGAAGGCAATGTACCTGCACGGCGGTTCTTTTATGCAGATGGAAGATGAGTTGGCTTCCATTTGCGCAATTATCGGTGCCCGCTGGGGAGGCGCGCGCAGTATGACGGCCACCTCCGGTCCGGGCTTTTCCCTCATGCAGGAGGGAATCGGTTATGCCGTCGTTTCAGAGACGCCTATCGTTATTATTGATGTGCAGCGCGGCGGCCCTTCTACCGGCCAGCCCACAGCAGCGTCTCAACATGATATTTTACAGTCCCGTTTCGGTTCTCACGGCGATTACGAATTGATCGCTCTTTGTCCCAGCACGGTGCAGGAGGCTTTTGATTTTACCGTACGGGCTTTCAATCTGGCGGATCAATATCGCGTGCCGGTGATCGTGCTTACTGACGAGATTGTGGGGCATATGCGCGAAAAGGTTGTTGTTCCAGAGAAGGTGGAGTTATTTGAAGAGCATTGCGTCGATTGTCACCGCAGATACTATCAGCCGGACGTTGATCAGATTCCTCCGCGCATCCAATTCTACCAAGGCCATCATGTATTGGTCGATGGGCAGCTTCATGACGAGCGGGGTATTCGCGCAGGGCATATTCCAACGGTTTCCGCAGCGGCCGTAAATCATTATTGTAATAAAATACGTTCTAATTGTTCGGATATTTGTTCTACCAGCAATTATTTTCTGGACGGCGCTGAAGTTGTGGTGGTCGCTTACGGGTCGGTGAGCCGCTCCGCTCTCAGCGCTGTGCGGCAAGCACGGGATCAGGGCATCAACGCTGGATTGCTCAAGATCAATACTGTTTGGCCTTCCCCGGAAGAAGATATTGTCGCTGCCTGCCTGCCGGCCAGAAAAGTCATAGTGCCGGAAATGAACGTCGGCCAATACGCCAGAGAAATCGAGCGATTGGTAGGCCGGGACAAGGTGCTGAGGTTGCCCTCGCTGGGTGGCGAATTGCATCATCCGTCCGTAATTTTTAGAAAAATAAGCGAGGTGTAGGCAATGAATAATTTGGCGCAAAAATATCTTCGTCAAGAGGCGCTTCCACTTATTTTTTGCCCCGGATGCGGCGACGGTATTGTACTCAACTGCTTTATTCGAGCCATAGATGCTCTGGGTATTCGCGATGATCTCGGATTGGTAAGCGGTATTGGCTGTTCGTCCTGGATACCGGTGTATATTGATGTTGATGTTGTGCACTGCCTGCACGGACGGGCCGTTCCCCTGGCGGAAGGACTGAAGATGGCGCGGCCTGATAAGCATGTAGTGGTTTTTAGCGGCGATGGGGATTGTTTCGGCATAGGAGGCAATCACATCATTCATGCTGCCCGCCGTAATATAGATATCACTGTAATCATGATCAATAATTATATTTATGGTATGACAGGCGGGCAAAGGGCTCCTACCACTCCTTTTGAAGCCATTACTAAAACCTCTCCTTTGGGTAACGATGAACGTCCCTTTGACATTCTTTCGATGATGACCGGCGCGGGAGCCACCTATTATGCGCGTTGGACGACTGCCCACCCCGTTCAACTGGAAAAAGCTTTCGAGTGCGCCATCACGCACAAAGGCTTGTCTTTCGTGGAAGTAATGTCTCCTTGCCCGACGCAGGCCGGGAGAACGATCTTTGGCATCCGCTCAGCCGTCGAGTTGATGGCGTGGTATAAGAACAATACTTATATTATGCGGAAGGGCGCCGCTCCGGATCCGAGCGAAAAACGGATTCCTTTAGGCCTTCTTTATCAACGAGAAGACGAGATCGAATACACGAAAGCGGTAGCACAAAAAAGGAGTGTGCGCATATGAGGATCACCATAGACGAGAAATGGTGCAAAGGCTGCGGGTTATGCATTGCAGCTTGCAAAAGGCAGGTTTTAGCTTTTGGCGATAACTATAATACCAGCGGATATCGGCTTCCGGAAGCGGTCAATGCGATTCATTGCACCGGGTGCCGTATGTGCGAATATATGTGCCCGGATCTGTGCGTCAGCCTGGATAAATGATTGGGGGGGGAATTTATATGCGAAAAGACTATTTCATCGCCGGTTCAGGGGGGCAAGGCGTTATCACCTTATCAATTATTTTGGCGCACGCATATGGTATGTATCAGGGATTAGAAGTATCGCAAACCCAGAGCTATGGGCCGGAAGCCCGCGGCGGGGCTTGTCATGCCGAACTGGTTGTTTCGAATCAGCCCATTGATTACGTTAAGGCAAATCAGATTAAGGTCATGGTGCTTTTCAACAAGGCTTCCCTCGAAAAATACCGCGATAAAGCCGATAAAGACACGATGTTTTTCATCGACAGCGCCTTTATCGACGAGACTGATATAGCCGATCTTGGCATGGTACGGGCGCTGCCGGCCACTACTATCGCTAATGAAAGTTTCAAACCTTTCGTTGCTAACATCGTTATGCTGGGATTTATAGCTGCCAAAGTGGATGATTTAGACTTGGATGCCGTCAGACAAGCGTTGAGAGATATTGTGCCGCCAGGCATGCTGGATCTGAATATGGCTGCTATGGAATACGGCTACCGGGAAGGAAAACAATAATATGGATTATTTTGAGATTGAAGGAAAACTGCAATTACGGCGCTTTGGCATTTCTACCGACGAGTGCTTTCTGGTTAATGCCCCTGACGATCTGCATCAAGCCGCTTTCCCCTGCGTGGTAAAAAGCCAGGTCCTTGTGGGAAAACGAGGCAAATCCGGAGGAGTGCGCGTTGTGTCAGACCGTCGGGAATTGGAATGTGCGGTGGCCGATATCTCAGCCATGGCCATCAGCGGTCACGCGGTAGCTGCCGTATTGGTAAGCGAGTTTCTACATATTCAGGAAGAATACTACCTTGGGCTGACGCTGGATGTGGCCGAAAGAAGCGTACTCCTTCTTTTTACAACTTACGGAGGAGTGGATATCGAGCATTTGGCGGCGACCGCACCGGAAAAACTGTTGCGCTTGGATTGCACGGAGGGATTCGACTGCGAGGCTTTTCGATCCGCTATGTCTCGCTATGATTTGGATAACAACATAGCGGATGATCTGTGTTCCATTGCCGCCAAGATGACGAAAGCTTTTTTCGCCCTGGACGCTACGGTGTTGGAGATCAACCCTTTGGCGCTGACAGCCGAGGGGAAATTGGTTGCTGCCGACGCCAAGCTGGTCATTGACGATAACGCTTTATACCGGCAGGGCGACTATACCTGTATTCCGCGCCAGGAAACGGCCCGCGTCAATCCGGCGCAGCGGGAAGCGCAGGAAGCCGGATTGATCTATGTGGAATTGGAAGAGGATGGAGACATCGGTTTGATTGCCGGAGGCGCAGGTATTGGCATGGCTACGGTGGATACCATCAAATTTTATGGTGGAAAACCATTCAATTTTTTAGACCTGGGCGGTGGAGTAACCACGGAAAAAACTTATGTTGCCATGCGTATTCTGATGTCAAATCCGCAAATACGCGGGATCGTTATCAATATTTTTGGTGGGATTAACAACTGCGCGGATATGGCCAAAGGTGTGGAAAAAGCGGTGCTTGAATGTCCGCATCATAAAAAAATCGTCGTGAAAAGCCGTGGCTTTTCTCAAGAGATAGGGTGGGAGATATACGCACGCTTAGGGTGCAAACAGGTCAAATATGGCTCCACGGACGACGCGGTGCAGCTCTTATTGAAGGAGATAAGCTGATGGCTATTCTAGTGGATGAAAACACGGTCCTTTTGATCCAAGGCATCACCGGCAAACAGGGTCAGATCCATTGCGTACGCCAACTGGAAAGCGGAACTAAGATCGCTGCCGGAGTGGCTCCTGGCAAAGGCGGGCAAAACGTAGAAACTGTTCCGGTTTTTAACACCGTGGCTGAGGCCATAGCGGAACACCCGGAAATCAATACGACGATGATTATAACGCCTAAACAGTTCGTGCTCGACTCCGCTTTGGAAGCGATCGAGGCAAAAATCCCCTTGATTATTATTATTACAGAATGGGTTCCGGTGCATGATACTTTAACGGTCGTGGTGAGAGCGAGGCAGGCAGGCTTAAGTGTGGTTGGGCCAAATACGATCGGCGTGATCTCCCCGGGGAAAGCGAAAGTGGGGGTTATGCCATCATATATATACAGCCGGGGACATATCGCCATTGTTTCCCGCAGTGGAACGCTGACTCATGAGGCAGCTTCCAACCTTACTTTTAGCGGATATGGTCAATCCAGTTGTATCGGTATTGGAGGAGATGCGATCATTGGTCTCAATCATGCGGAAGCCCTGGCACTGTTAGCGGAAGACGATGAAACCGACGCCATTGTTCTCATTGGAGAAATTGGCGGAGCCAGCGAGGAAACGGCTGCCGCATATATCCGTGCATCCGGCCTGAAAAAACCGGTAGCCGCCTTTATCGTAGGCGTTAACGCTCCCCAGAATACCCGGATGGGACATGCCGGAGCCATTGTCAATAGCTTCACGGGAACGGTGAAAAGCAAGATTGAGTCCCTTTCCGAAACCGGAGTAAAAATATGCTATACCATGCGGCAAGTCATAGAGTTTGCCGCGGAATGCGACGCTCGCCTGGGCGGACGGCTTTCCACGGTGGATCCCGTATATGACCGTAATCTTAGTGGACAGGGGGAGTTGACGTGTTTGGATTAAGCAAAAGGATAACCGGCCTGATTGGCGGACCGTTGCTTTTCGCGGCGATTGTATTGCTGTTACAAGGACGGTTTGGGTTTGACGGCGCGGCGGCGATAGGCGTTATGTTTTGGATGGGATATTGGTGGATTGCGCAACCGGTTCATATCGCTGTTACCGCTATGATCCCGGTGGTAATAAATGCAATCTTTGATTTGACTTCGGCTTCAGCTATCATCAGCCAGTATTCTTCGGAAATAGTTGTGTTGCTTTTTGGCGCTACTCTGATTTGCCTTACGTGGGAAAGCACAGGCTTGGATAGACGTCTCTCTCTGAAATTATTATGCTTAATCGGCTCGTCTTTGCGGCAGCAGCTCGTGGTATGGCTGTTCATGTCGGCCTTGATGTCCGCCGTCTTGCCCAATTCAGTAGTAGCGACAATCTTCACGCCAATCGCAATAGCCATGTTCTCTTTTACCAACCTCGGCGATATTAAGGACAACCCTGTCGCTTCGGTTATCCTGCTCGCTATCGTATGGGGAACAGAGATTGGCGGAATGGCCTCTCCGTTGGGCGGTTCCATGAATCTGGTTGTGGTGAACTATATCGAAGAGTTTACCGGTGAAGAATTTATGTATATAGACTGGGTCGTTCGTCTGTGCCCGGTCGTGCTGGTGATGCTGCTGCTTAATCTGGTTTATTTGTTTGCCGTCAAGGTTCCGGTTAAACAATTGCCCGGTACCCGCGATTATTTCAAGGAAAAATATCAAGATTTGGGAAAGATGGGCAAGGGAGAAAAAATCAGTCTCGTCATCTTTCTTCTCGCCATTGTAGCTTCTTTTTTAAGGCCGCTATACGCTAGTATCGCCCCCAGTATTAAACCAGCGTTTGCGTTCTTGATTTGTGGTTTTGCCACTTTCTTTTTCCGCGACGAAAGAGGAAAACATATCATTTCCTGGAAACAAGTAGAAAATAAAATGATGTGGGGTTTGCTTTTCCTCTATGCAGGAGGTTTGGCTTTGGGAAGGCTGATCATAGATACCGGCGCTGCCGATGTGATAGCAGAGCTGATATCGTCGTGGAACCTTTCAGGAGAGCTGCTGACTATTACAATCATGGTGATTTTTGCCCGCCTGCTGGCCGAAGTTTCCAGCAATACCACTGCCGCGTCAATATCCGTGCCAATCGTGCTAAGCATAACTCAGGGGCTGGGGCTGAATCCTATCCCTTACATATTTATTACAGCGGCTGCTTTTAATAGCGCGTATATACTGCCTTTATCTGTGCGAGCCATTCCCGTTGGTTATGGTATGGAAGCTAAAATCCTGGCACGAAATGGCATGGCGATATCTATTTTGAGTGTCGTGGTGATATCACTTATTGGGTACGCTTTTACCCGTTGGTGGCCCTATTTTGGTGCTCTTTAGCTGTTTTGGCTCTAAGATGTTGATCTTTTTTCTGTTCCAGCCTTGTCCAGCCGTCAGCCACGCTTATACCCAGCCTGGCTCCGCTCTCCAGCGGCGACTATAAAGAAAAAGCCCGCTACCTGGCTGATAAATCAGCCGCCTAGCAGGCTTTTCTTTTGGAGCCACTGTCGGGATTCGGACCCGAGACCTCATCCTTACCAAGGATGCGCTCTACCTACTGAGCTACAGCGGCGCTTTGTTGCTCGCAGCAAAAATTATTATACAGGATAGGCGAGGATTTGGCAAGTACTTTTTTAGTCTGCTCCGGGATTTTTTTACCTTGCTTGCGCCGCAGCTTCCGACAGGTTTCCCTTGAACGGCTCCTGTTAGTATGGTATAATATCTTGTTGTTATTTGTCAGGGAAATTGATTGCGAGGAGTTCTGCGATGCACGAAATCTATCAGAATCCGCTCTGCCAGCGTTATGCCAGCCGGGAAATGCAGGAAATTTTTTCCGACGATATGAAATTCCGCACCTGGCGGCGCCTATGGCTGGCGCTGGCCGAAAGCCAGCAGGAACTGGGCCTGCCCATTACCGACGCCCAAGTGGCGGAGCTGCGCGCCCATCTGGACGATATCAATTACGGCTACGCCGCCATGAAGGAAAAAGAGCTGCGCCACGATGTAATGGCCCATATCCACGCTTTCGGTTCCCAATGCCCCAAAGCCCGGCCGATCATCCATTTAGGCGCTACCAGCGCTTATGTGGGGGATAACGCGGATATTATCCGCATGCGCGCCGCCCTGATCCGGATCAAAAGGCTGCTGTTCAACGCCATCGCCGCCCTCGCTGATTTTGCCGAACAGTACAAATCCCTGCCTTGCCTGGCCTATACCCATTTTCAGCCCGCCCAGCCCACCACGGTGGGCAAACGCGCCGCCCTGTGGATCGAGGACCTGCTGCTGGACGTGGAGCAGCTGGATTTCCAGCTTACGAACCTGCGCCTGCTGGGCTGCAAAGGCACCACCGGCACCCAGGCCAGCTTCCTCGCGCTGTTCGAGGGCGACCACGGCAAGGTCAAGCTGATGGAAGAAAAGATCGCGGCCAAGATGGGCTTTTCCGGCTGCTATCCCGTATCCGGCCAGACCTACAGCCGCAAGGTGGATTATAATATCCTCTCCTGCCTGTCCGGCATCGCCCAGAGCGCGGCCAAATTCTCCAACGATATGCGGTTGCTCAACCATTTGCGGGAAATCGCCGAGCCTTTTGAATCCCAGCAGGTGGGCAGCAGCGCCATGGCCTATAAGCGCAACCCCATGCGCAGCGAACGCATCGGTTCCCTGGCCCGCTTCGTGATCTGCGACGCCCAGAATCCGGCCTTCACCGCCGCTTCCCAATGGTTTGAACGGACCCTGGACGACAGCGCCAATAAGCGCATCACCGTCCCCGAAGCCTTTTTGGCGGTGGACGGCATCCTCTCCCTCTATATCAATATTATCGAAGGCTGCTCCGTTTATCCCCACGTCATTGCCAAACATCTGGCGGACGAGCTGCCCTTTATGGCCACCGAGGATATATTGATGCATTGCGTGGCCAAAGGCGGCGACCGGCAGACCCTGCACGAGGCGATCCGCCAGCATTCCGTGGCCGCGGCGGAGGAAATCAAAACCTATGGCAAGCCCAACGATCTGCTGTCCCGCATCGCCGGCGACCCGCTGTTCCAGACTACGGAAAAAGAACTGAACCGTCTGCTGGCCACCGCCAATTTCAGCGGCCGCGCCGCCAGCCAGACCCAGGAATTTCTGGCAGAGGTGGTGGACCCGCTGCTGGAGCGGAACCGGGCGCTGCTGGGATTGGAAATCAAGGTGGAAGTGTAACCGTTCAAATCATGTTCGGCTTTCAGCGGGCAGTAAGGCAGGAAGGAAGGAAGGTAGCATCATGAAAACAGTGATCGTAGGCATCAACTGGGGCGACGAGGGCAAGGGCCGCATGGTGGACCTGCTGGCCGAGGAATACGACGTGGTCGTGCGCTACCAGGGCGGGAACAACGCGGGGCATACCGTGGTGAACGGGCAGGGACAGTTCGTCCTGAACCTGCTGCCCTCGGGTATTCTGCGCGGTGATACGAAGAACGTGATGGGCCCGGGCATGGTGGTGGATATCCAGCATCTGTACCATGAAATGGCCAGGCTGCTGGCTGCCGGCGTCAACATCACGCCGGATAATTTACTGATCAGCGACAGGGCCACCATCTGCATGCCCTATCATAAGCAGCTGGATATCCTGGAAGAGGACCGGCTGGGCGACGCCAAGTTCGGTTCCACCCGCCGGGGCATCGCTCCCTGCTATGCGGATAAATATATGAAGAAATCCCTCCGCATGGCGGATCTGCTGGCGGACGGGGATGTTCTCTTCCACAAGCTTGCGCGCATTGCCGAATGGAAGAATATCACCATCGCCGGCTATCAGGGCGAGCCGGCCGACGCGGGCAGACTGCTGGATTGGCTGAAGCAGTACGGCGAGGGCCTGAAACCCTTTATTTGCGATACGGGGGCTGCGCTGCTCCAGGCAGCGGCGGAAGGCAAGCACATCCTCTTTGAGGCGCAATTGGGCGCGCTCCGGGATATTGACTTCGGCATTTACCCTTATACCACCAGCAGCAACACGCTGGCGGCTTACGCGCCCATCGGCGCCGGCCTGCCGGGCGTCAAATACGATCAGGTGCTGGGCGTGATCAAGGCCTATTCCACTTGCGTGGGCGAGGGGCCTTTTACCGCGGAGTTCTTCGGCGAGCAGGCGGAGCGCCTCAGGGAAGCCGGCGGCGAATACGGCGCCGCCACCGGCCGGCCCCGCCGGGTAGGGGCGCTGGACCTGCCGGCTTCCGCTTACGGGGTCAAAATACAGGGAGCGGACGCTCTGGCTTTGACCAAGCTGGATGTGCTGTCCTATCTGGAGCAGATCCCGGTCTGCGTGGCTTACAGGATCGACGGTGAAGAAACCGTTGCTTTCCCCTCCGGCCAGCGTCTGATCAGCGCGGAGCCGGTGCTGGAATACCGGCCCGGGTTTCATTGCGATATCAGCAACTGCCGCCGCTGGCAGGACCTGCCAAAAGCGGCCAGGGACTATGTGGAATATCTTGAGCAGCAGTTGAATTGCCCGGTGCGTTATGTTTCGGTGGGCGCGAAACGGGATGAGATCATCATCCGCTAAGGATAAAAATGCTGAAAAAATTGCCGCCTGTCCTGTTGACAAGGGCAGGCGGCAATGGTATAATAGCTTTCGTCAGCCTTGCCGACGTAGCTCAATTGGCAGAGCAGCTGATTTGTAATCAGCAGGTTGCGGGTTCGAGTCCCATCGTCGGCTCCAGCCGAAGCCAGCAGCCTTTCGAAGCAAGGCAATGAATAGGGAGGGGTTCCCGAGTGGCCAAAGGGAGCAGACTGTAAATCTGTTGGCACCGCCTACGGTGGTTCAAATCCACCCCCCTCCACCATATGCCGCGGGGTAGAGCAGTTGGCAGCTCGTCGGGCTCATAACCCGGAGGTCGCAGGTTCAAGTCCTGCCCCCGCAACCATAGAAGCACCACTATTTTGATAGAATAGTGGTGCTTCTTCTTTTTGCCTAAACCCCAGTAAAACCAAGGTGTCCGGCCAATATACGATCTAAAATACAGCCGCTGTGGAGTAATTCCCACAGCGGCTGTTCGCATTTCCGGGCTTTTTCGGATTCTAGGCTTCAAGTAATCGTGTGATTTATGGGGTATTCGTGGTGTTTATGGGGTAATTGTGTGGTTTTTCCCTGCGCAGGAGTAGCAAATCGCATCTTTTGGACAGACCTGCCGGCAGTTTGTACATTGATAGCAGAGTGCGGTGTCGATAAATGCTTTCTTATGCTCGGGAGCAACCGTTATCGCATCAGAAGGACAGGCCTTTTCGCAAAGCTTACATCCGATACAGGCCGCTTCATCCACCGTCTTGCTCCGTCTTGCAAAGCGGCCAAACAGCTTTTGAGGCGCACTAAAGGGGCATATCAAATTGTGAAATACCGAAGGCCTATATCTGAGAGTAATGATTACCGCAAGAACCACCCATATAAATAGAATAGGTAAATTAATATGTAAAAACCTTTTTGCTAAAAGCATCGCCACTATGCTGACGACAAGCGTGAGCCATGCAAAATATCCGTTTCCCAGCCATTTGGGTGTTTTTTGTGTTTGAATGTTAAGCTTCTTTGCAATCCAGTCCGCTGGCACCATCAATGTGTTCATGGGACACACATACCCGCAGTAAATCCTCCCGAAAACCAGCGCAGCTAAAAGGCTGACCCCAAACAGCCCTAGCCACAGCATCATCTTTCCCTGTGCTAAAAGAAAGACAAACAGCGCCAAAAATATAAGTCGAATGATTGTAACAGTATATTTCATAGGATACTCCCTCTTGACTTGATATTCTCTCATTATACGAATATAATAAGGGAAAGGGAGTTACCAATGTCACTCTTTTTAAGGAAATACGAAAAATGCAAAAATATATTGGTTTAATGGAAAAAAGCCTTCTTTTAAGCTGCCTGTCTAAAGAGGAAGTGCATCTCTGCTTAAAGGATGGAAGCTTCCATATTAGCAGCTATGGTAAAAATAGCATCATTCACTTTTCCGGCGAGGTCTGCCTCAAGCTTGAGATTATTTTATCCGGACACGTGAGCGTAGAGCGCATTGATGAATCAGGCAACCTGATGGTCATAGCGGAATTCTTTGGGGGCGAGATTTTGGGTGGCAACCTGCTTTTTTCAAAAAGTCCCTATTATCCTATGACCATCACCGCAAAGAAACCGACAATTATTGTAGAGATCGCTAAAGAGCGCCTTTTAAGGCTTTTCTCTGATAACCCTATATTTCTAAGAAGCTATTTAGAATTTGTTGCCGACCACACAACGATTCTTGGCGAACGCATCAAACACTATGTGAACAAAACAATACGGGAATGTATTATGAACTATCTGGAGTATGAGCGACAAAAGCAAGGCTCAAATAATATCCTGCTGCCCATCACCAAAAAAACCTGGGCTGAAAGAATCGGCGTTTCCCGCACATCCCTATCTAGAGAGTTGGCCAAAATGAAAAAGGATGGCCTGATACAATATAGCGCTAAAACAATTGAGCTTTTATAAAGCTTTTTAAACATGTCTGCTCGCCCCTTCTAAAAATCCATTGGCACAGAAGCCGGGAGAATTCATATAGTATGCATAAAAAGCAATATGAAAGGGGCAGGCGCAGTGAACAGATATCAATCCGAGGGACAGTTGCAAGACTACGGCCCGGAGCCTTTGATTGTCAACATAAAACGCTTTGCCGAGTTAAATCCTAATTATCGCACCGCCTTATGGACAGGTCAGCATCTTCAGGTTACATTGATGAGCATACGAGTTGGCGGCGATATTGGGCTTGAGATGCACCCGAATCTTGATCAGTTTATACGGGTTGAAAGCGGTTGCGGACTTGTTAAGATGAGCAGCCCTAAAGATGGTTTAAATATAGAAAGGAAAGTGGACGGCAATTACGCCATTATTATTCCGGCAGGCACATGGCACAATCTCATTAACATCGGTAACAGGCCTTTAAAGTTATATTCCATCTATGCTCCCCCGCAGCATCCCTTTGGAACTGTCCACGAGACAAAAGAGATTGCAGAAGAAGACGAGGAACACTCGTATTAAAAACAGTTGTAAACTTTTAATATCAAAGCCGAGGTTTGCTTGCTAAAACCCCGGCTTTCTATCTTTGAAACTTACAAAAAGGGAAACGGCCCCCGGGATCGGTTGTAGGCCGAACTACGGGGATCGCTACCTTGCTCTTATTTTGGCTTTACCTGTGATTTTTTAACGTCGTATCCAAGGGCGGCGATAGCCTTTTCCACGTCTTCCACGGATAGCTTTTCGCTATCAAAGTCAAACTTCACTTTGCTTGCGTTAAACAGCACCTGCACGCTTTCTTTGTCTACGCCGTTCAAGGATTTTGTTGCGTTTTCGATCTTTTGTGCACAAGACGGACAGGTTAATGTGCCTAATTGAATCGTTGCTTTTTGCATTTATACTCTCCCTTTTATCGTAATTTGTACCGCAGAAGCCTCATGCCGTTTAGAATAACCACCAGGATACTGGCCTCGTGTACAAGCATGCCAATGGACATATTCATCCACTCGCTGAGAAATACGCTGGCAAGCAAGAATAGCACGACCCCTACGGCAATCGAAATATTTTGCTTCATATTTCTGGCTGTGGCTTTTGTTAGTCCAAGGGCATGGGGCAGGCGGCTAAAGTCTGAATTCATCAATACCACATCGGAGGTCTCAATGGCTACGTCTGTGCCGCTTCCCATTGCGATGCCGATATGCGCCAAAGCTAGGGAGGGGCTGTCATTCACGCCGTCGCCAACGAAAGCGACGATTTGCTTTTCTTCCTCAATCAGCTTCTTGATATAAGCTGATTTATCTTCCGGTAGCATGTTGCCGTGGGCTTCGGTTAAACCTAGCTCCCGGCTCACAGCGTCAACCGTTCCCTGATTGTCGCCCGAGAGCATAACAAGGTTCCTGACGCCCAACCTTTTCAGCCTGAGCAGATCTTCTTTCACGCCAGGGCGTATCTGGTCACGAATCCCCATCAAAATCTTCAGTTCCCCGTCAATAGAAGTCAGTACAAGTGAGTTGCCGTTTCTTTCAAGGCGGGCGATATCAGCTTTCGCTTGCTCGCTAAGTTCTACCCCGGCTCTTTCCATTAAGGCAACATTGCCAACCGCGATTCTGTGTTCATTGACACTGGCTGCAATTCCGCCGCCTTTTATAACTTCCGTATTTTCGACCGGTGAGAATGTAACTTCGCCAATTTCCTCTAGTATTGCTTTGGCCAGGGGATGATCGGATTCGCGTTCAATACTTGCAAGATATCCCAATGCTTCATTAATATTATCTCCATAATATTCTTTTTCCGCAACCGACGGGTTTCCCGCAGTCAGTGTGCCTGTTTTGTCGAACACCATGGTATCCAACCTGCTAAAGTCGCCGATGACTTCACTGCCTTTGAGCAGGATGCCATGGCGCGCGCCATTTCCGATACCGGCAACGTTGGATACGGGGACACCGATCACCAAAGCGCCGGGGCAGCCAAGGACGAGAATAGTGATGGCCAGCTCAAGGTTGCGTGAGAATACCCAAACGAGTATGCCTAGAAGAAGAACGGCCGGTGTATAGTATTTCGCGAAGCGGTCTATGAAACGTTCCGCCTCTGATTTTGAGTCTTGGGCTTCCTCCACCAGCTCAATGATTTTACCGAAGGTTGTATCTTCGCCTACACGGTCGGCGACAATTTGAAGAGTCCCATTGTCTAGGATTGTGCCTGCAAATACAGTCGAACCCTTTTCCTTTGAAACGGGAAGGGATTCCCCAGTAATACTGGCTTCGTTGATGCTGCCTTCACCGGATAAAACGGTGCCGTCAACCGGTATCTTTGCACCGGTTTTAACCAGTAAAACGTCGCCCACGTCCACTTCGTCTACTTCAACTTCTTCAAATTCCCCGTTTGCCATTTGCTTCAAAGCGCTTTCCGGCGCCATTTCTGTCAACTCTTTAATAGCCGAGCGCGTTTTATTCAATGTCCGCTGCTCTAAAAAGGCGCCAAATAAGAATAGGAATGTAACAATGGCCGATTCTTCGAAGTTTCTGATGAAAAACGCGCCGGTTACCGCGATGGTAACCAAAACATCAATACTGACGACCTTGACCTTTAATGCTTGATACGCCTGGATTGCAATGGGCGCAACACCTAGAGCGGAAGCGATCACCAATGCCCAAATAGCCACGGTCTCATTTTTGAAGCCCAGCGCACTGGTAAAACCAATAACAATTAAAATACCACTCACTAATGTTATGAGGTTTTTCTTGCGCAGTACGAATCTCTGCATCTCATCACCTTTTTGTTTCACTAATTCATTTTCGCTTAAGCTTGGTATGCCTTATCCAGTTCCGCTAGCATATTGTAAACTGCTTCATAGCTTTCGCATACATCCCCCGGAACCGTGTAGTTATTTGTTATTTCCCGCAGCTTGGCAAATTCCTCGTTTAACTCAGGTGCTTCCGTCCCGGATTCCTTTATTTTCTTACTCAGTGCGTCAAACAACTTATGAACTTCATGGAACTCGGGATGATTTTTCCCATGAACTTTTGCTACAATAGGCACATACTGTTTGAGTGTCTTGAAATGCTTCGTGGTTGCCTCGTTGAATATTTGTTTGTTTGCCATTTCTCTCCCGCTCCTCCTTTCACGCAGTGCGCCGTTGTACGAACCATCGTCCTATGTTGTTCCCGGTCAGAGAAGTGTTGCGCTCAAAGAAAAGATAACTCTGATGACCTTTTATCTGCACCGTGTAGCGGTCGCCTTGTCCCCCGGCTTTCATTGCCGCCGCCTGGCGAATATCCGTGACACGGTCAATTTCATATTTGCTGCCGTCCTCCCATGTTACCACTGTGGGGATGAGACGACCCTCAGAATCAAACTCTGCAGCGACCGCTACATAGACTTTAACAGATTTCGTCCCCATCGTTGCCCACCTCCACATTCTTCAAGAAGTTACTATTGCTCATGAACGGGGGGTCAATCATCATGAACCCCTTGCGCTTCATAATGCGGAATTTAAAATCCAGCAGCTCTGCGGGTACGCGAAGTTCAGCGGCAGCCCCAAAGAAGGAGATGTCGTCGTTCAGCCGCTCCAAAACATCCTCGTCTTCCATAAGGAACTCAGCTGCAAATATATTTGCTTCATACTCCATACGGGACGTGTCGTCGAAAAGCGCGAAGTCGTGGAATGCTTTTACACCGGCAGCTTTGGCATGGAGGACAGCATGACCCAGTTCATGTGTCGCAATGATACGTTGTAGCGCTTTCGGGAGATCGCAGTTTATTGTAATTGACCTTTTACGGCTCTGCGAAAGAAAGAAGCCCTTGCAAGCGCCATCGTACGTTCCCATAGACTCGTACAGGACGATGATGCCCAGTGCGCGGCACAGCTTGAACGGGTCGGTTTCGTCATACTTTCTTTTAAGCCGCATGACTTCTCGGCTTACCCAGTCCATTGACAATTCCGATACCTCCCTAATTTAGGGTAGACGGCAGGACTTCTTGTGCCCGTAGGTCTTTTTCGCTTCTTCCTTGCAGGTGAGATATGCTTTCATGACCGCCTCAAAATAGGAGTCCTTTGCCTCTTGGCTTATCTCTCCTCCGGCAAAAAGCGCCGTATTCCGCTCAAGCAGGAAGTCCATCTCCTTCGCGGCTTTTGCGCCGTATCGCCTACGAGCTTCGTCCACATACTCCTTTTTCTCCAAACCGTAAGTGGGGTCGGTGATGTCGTCGCTCATGAGGTAGTCGGTCGAGACCTGGAGGATCTCAGCCAGCTTCTGGATTCTCCCTGCACGGGGCTGCGCATTGGTGGTTTCCCACGCAACGATCGTACGCCTGGATACACCCATCAGCTCCGCAAGCGTTTGCTGGTTTATTTCAAGCAGCTCCCGAGCGTTCTTTACCTTCTCAGAAAAAGTCATTGAGGTTACCCCCTTAAAGATAGGCTACAATATTTTTCCCAAACTTCCCAATTTCTATTGACGCAACTTCACCTGGACGCTATAATAAAGGTGAGGTTTGGGAAGTTGTCTTAATTGTAAACTCCCAACCTATTCTTGTCAAGAGGGGTACGAGGGGATTTTGGGAAGTTCTTTACAGAGAGGGTGATTTCGTGGGGCAACAAACCATTCTTCACAGCGATCTCAACTGTTTTTGCGCATCGGTGGAGATGATGCTCGGCCCGTTGCTGCGGGATAAAGCCGTTGTAGTATGTGGCAGGACGGAGGACAGGCATGGCATTGTGCTTGCCAAATCCGAGAAAGCAAAGAAGACTGGCGTAAAGACAGGCATCACTTTTTAAGCTATAATAAGAATATCAAGGAGAAAATTATGGCAGGGAATGGCTTTTACCGCCATCTCAAGTGTCCCTGGTGTCACGGTGGCGAAGTCTTGGCCGACGGGAAAGCCAAAGTTAGCGTTTCCGTCCAGTGTCCAAAGTGTAGTAGGATCTTCGTTGGGAGCCTGGATTCATTGATAACTGAACGCTCAAAAGCTTGTAAACGGCAAGGGCGAAAAAAATAAAAACTACTGACTGACCGCCGGGGCTTAAGTCACCAATAGGGTCGGAGTAACGCTGGAATCAACATTTCCAGCCTTATTCCGGCCCTTTCTCTTTTTTTGTTGTACCGAAAGATGCAAAAAACCCGGTACTGGGGGGGGATAGGGTGAAGGCTAGTCTGCCTCCTTAAGCGTTTTTCAATGTGTTTTACCAGGTAGTATCTGTGACCACATAAAAATATTCAATGCCTGATTTGCAATAAGGGCTGAGGATACGAATACCGTCTGTCTGCCGCCATCGGCGGTGGGTAGCGATTCGGCACCCTTTCCTTGTTGCGCCCATTTTTAGGCAAAGGGGTCTGTGTACCGAGCTGCACAGGCCCTATTTTTGTCCTCCGCCCTGACCGCACAGGCGGAAAGGACAAAAAATGAAAATCGAGTACCAGTTCGCGACCGAAACCGTGGAGATCGAAGTTTCCGAAGAATGGGGAGATGTCTTAATCGACCTTGACCGCCAGGAGTATAACGTCAACCACAAGGAAACCCGCCGCCATGCCTCCCTTGAGGCATTCAATCTCGATGGAAACCTCTTTCCCTCCGCTACCGACGTAGCCGGCAGTGTTATATGCAAGGAGGAACGGGAGCGGCTCTATACCGCCATTGCCAAGCTGCAGCCCCAGCAGCAAGAGCTTCTGCGCCGGGTATATTTTGGCGGTGAGGCGCTGGCAGATATCGCCCGTGAGGAAGGCGTCAGTAAAATGGCGCTGACCAATCGTATGAAGAAAATCTACGCCGCCCTGCAAAATAATCTCAAATGAGGGGGTTTACTCCTATCGTTCCCGTGGCCTACCTGTGAAGGGCAACACCAGAAACCGTCCTTCGGAAAGGATGAGAACGGTGAAACACAATTTGAAGATCAGTGTTTCCAAGGAACCTCAGTGCGGCGGCGTCGTGCGGTGCAGGAATGTTTCCCTTCGCGAAAAGCTGCTCACCCGGCTGCTGGGCAGGAAGGAGAACTTAGTAATCCTCGTCCCCGGCGACAGTGTGCAGACGGTGTCCATCACCGAGGTTCCGAAGGGGGGTGCGATGCTTGAGTAAGGTTAAGCCGCTCCTTGACGTAGTCAAAGATCTGCGCTCCCTGGCGGATAGCCTGCGGGCGGTCGCCAACGCTATGACCCAGGCCGAATCCCCGGAACCGGATGTAGCGGAATCCGCCGGGCCTGAGGTCGCCCCGGACAAGCCCCATGAGCTTACGATGGCGGAGGTTAGGGCGGCCATGTCGGCAAGGGCGCGCAGCGGCTATCAGGCGGAGATGCGGGGGCTGATCCTTAAGCGCAGTGTGAACGCGCTCTCGGAGATCGACCATGCTGAATACCCAGCTCTGATGGCCGAAGCCCTGGAATACCCCATCAGGGAGGAGCCGGACAATGGGTAAACACGCCCTGCTCTCAGCTTCCTCCTCCCACCGGTGGCTGAACTGCCCGCCCTCCGCCCGGCTTAGCGAGAGTTATGCGGATCGAGGCAGCGACTTTGCCGCCGAGGGAACAGACGCACACGCACTTTGCGAATACCGGCTCAGGGCCGCGCTGGGCCTCCCGGCGGAAAACCCCATCGATAACCTGTCCTGGTACAACGTGGAAATGGAGGAATGCGCCAACGGTTACGCCTCCTACATCCTTGAGCTGGTCGAGGACGCCAAGCGGGCTTGCTCCGATCCGGAAGTGCTCATCGAGCAGCGGCTGGATTACTCCCGCTTTGTAAAGGATGGTTTCGGCACCGGAGACTGCGTCCTTATTGCCGACGGCACGCTCCACATCGTGGATTATAAGCATGGGCGCGGCGTTCTGGTCGAAGCGGCGGACAACCCGCAGATGATGCTCTACGCCCTCGGCGCTCTGGAAATCTTCGACGGCATCTACGACATCGACACGGTGTCCATGACCATCTACCAGCCCCGGCGCTCCAATGTCAGCACATACACTATTTCCAAGGAGATGCTTTACGACTGGGCGGCATCCGTACTTGCCCCCATGGCGGAGCTGGCCTTCATTGGGGAGGGCTCCTACCGCTGCGGCGAGTGGTGCCAGTTCTGCAAAGCGAAGCACGACTGCCGCGAACGGGCCACCGCCAATATGGAGCTGGCCAGATACGACTTCAGGCTCCCGCCGCTGCTGGAGGATGAGGAGGTCGAGGATATCCTTGGCAAGGTTGACGCGCTGATTGCCTGGGCCTCCGACATCAAGGATTACGCCCTGCAAGCCGCCGTCAGCGGCAAGGAATGGCGCGGCTACAAACTGGTAGAAGGTCGCTCCAATCGCAAGTACACAGACGAGGCGGCCGTGGCCGACGCCGTCACAGCGGCGGGCTATGATCCCTATGAACACAAAATCCTCGGCGTGACCGCCATGACCACGCTGCTGGGCAGGAAGCGCTTTGAGGAAGTCCTCGGCAGCTACATCGAAAAGCCCCAAGGTAAACCCACGCTTGTGCCGGAGGGCGATATGCGCCCGGCACTCAATACGGCGAAAGCCGACTTTAACGATTAAATGGAGGAAAATCTTATGAATACCAATGCTAAAAACGCCAACCCCATGAAGGTCATCACCGGCAAGGATACCCGCTGGAGTTATGTGAATGCGTGGGAAGCCAAGTCCATCAATGGCGGCGTGCCTAAGTTCTCCGTCTCTCTCATCATCCCCAAGTCAGATACCGCCACCGTCGCCAAGATTAAGGCGGCCATTACCGCCGCCTACCATGAAGGCGAGGCCAAGCTGAAAGGCGCCGGCAAGTCTGTGCCTCCTCTGGCCGCGGTCAAAACGCCACTCAGGGACGGGGATATCGAGCGCCCGGATGATCCTGCCTATGCCAACGCCTGGTTCATCAATGCCAACTCCGCTGTCGCTCCCGGCATTGTGGACGCCAACCGCGATCCCATCCTGACCCGGTCTGAGGTATACAGCGGCGTGTACGGCAGGGCCAGCATCAGCTTCTATGCCTTCAACTCCAATGGCAATAAGGGCATCGCCTGCGGCCTGAACAATCTGCAAAAGATACGCGACGGTGAGCCTCTCGGCGGCAGGATCAGCGCGGAGGATGACTTCGCTACCGGAGACGACGAGGACTTCCTCGCCTAAGACCAAGGGCCCCAAGGGTGGTGGAGCAATCCGCCGCCCTTGACCTCGTTACCAAGGAGACGCCTATGAAATCAATCCATATAGACGCTGAGACATTTTCCAGCGTCAACCTCGCCAAATCAGGTGTATATCGCTATGTCGAGTCACCGGACTTCGAAATTCTGCTTTTCGGCTACAGCGTGGACGGCGGCGACGTTCAGGTCGTCGACCTTGCCAGCGGGGAGAAGATACCGTGCGATGTGCTAGCGGCGCTGACAGATGATAGCATTACGAAATTTGCCCATAACAGCGCGTTTGAACGCATATGCCTCTCCCGCTACTTGGGCCACCCCACTGGCGAATATCTCGATCCACAGTCTTGGCGCTGCACAATGGTCTGGTCGGCGTATATGGGTCTGCCACTCTCTCTTGCGGGCGCGGGCGCGGTTCTCGGCCTTGAAAAGCAGAAGCTGACCGAGGGCAAGGAGCTCATCAAATACTTCTGCCAGCCCTGCGCTCCAACAAAGAGCAACGGCGGGCGCACCCGCAATCTGCCCTCCGACGCGGCCGGGAAATGGGCGCTTTTCAAATCCTACAATAAGCGCGACGTCGAGGTGGAGATGGCCATTCAGGCGAAGCTCTCCAAGTTCCCCGTACCGGAGGCTGTATGGGATGAATACCACCTTGATCAGGAGATAAACGACCGCGGCGTCGCGCTGGACATGACGCTGGTGCGGCAGGCCATCAGAATGGACGGCCGCTCCCGCTTCGAGCTCACCGCCGCTATGAAACATCTGACTGAGCTGGACAATCCCAACTCCGTGGCACAGATGAAGCAGTGGCTGGCCGACAATGGCTTAGAAACCGATACGCTCGGTAAAAAGGCGGTTGCAGAATTGTTGACAACGACCCCATTAGAATTGCAGGGTGTATTATCCCTCCGCCAGCAGCTCGCCAAGTCCTCAGTGAAAAAGTATCAGGCTATGGAAAACGCGGTCTGCGCAGATGGCCGCGCCAGAGGAATGTTTCTGTTCTACGGAGCCAACCGCACCGGACGCTGGGCGGGCAGGCTCATTCAAATGCAAAATCTACCTCAGAACCATCTGCCCGATTTGGCGGACGCACGTGCTCTGGTTCGCGGCGGCGATTATGATTCAGTCAAAATGCTCTATGAGGATGTGCCGGACACGCTATCTCAGCTTATCCGGACGGCATTCGTCCCGAAGCCCGGATGCAAGCTCATCGTGGCGGACTTCTCGGCGATCGAAGCGCGGGTCATTGCCTGGTTCGCCGGAGAACGCTGGCGGCAGGCGGTCTTTGAAAGCGGCGGCGACATCTACTGCGCCTCAGCAAGTCAGATGTTCAAAGTCCCGGTGGAGAAACACGGCGTCAACGCTCATCTGCGGCAAAAAGGAAAGATCGCGGAACTGGCCCTTGGCTACGGTGGCTCCGTGGGCGCCCTCAAAGCGATGGGCGCCCTGGAGATGGGGCTGGGCGATGACGAGCTGCCTCAGCTGGTGTCGGCGTGGCGTACATCTAATCCCAACATCGTGCGGCTCTGGTGGTACGTTGACCGCGCCGCACATACCTGCGTAAAAGAACGTACCACGACCGATACCCACGGCATCCGCTTCACTTACCAGAGCGGCATGCTATTTATCACCTTGCCCTCCGGCAGGCGGCTCGCCTATGTGAAGCCACGCATCGGTGAGAACAGGTTCGGCGGCGAGTGCATCACTTACGAGGGTGTCGGTGCTACAAAGAAGTGGGAGCGGCTGGACTCCTACGGTCCCAAATTCGTGGAGAACATCGTCCAGGCCACCTCCCGCGATATCCTCGCCTACGCCATGCAGACGCTGCGGCACTGCTCGATTGTCATGCATATTCACGACGAGTTGGTCATCGAGGCCGACCCGCGAATCTCCGCCAAAGTCCTCTGCGAACAGATGGGTAGAACGCCGCCGTGGGCGAAAGGGCTGCTGCTCCGTGCCGACGGCTACGAAACGGACTTTTATAAGAAAGACTGAGGTATCCCCATGAGTATAGACAAATATAACGCCGAGGGTTATTACGATCCCACCGCCTATGAAGCAATGTCCGTCATCGAAAAGGAAGAGCGGGCCCTTCGAGCCTTCCGTCCCATTGTGTACATCTGCTCCCCGTACGCCGGGGATATAGACGGCAATACGGCAGCGGCACGGCGTTACTGCCGGTATGCCGTGGACGGCGGATATATACCCATCGCGCCGCACCTGCTGTTCCCACAATTCTTGAACGATGCTAACCCCGCCGAGCGCCAGCTGGGTCTATACTGCGGGAACGCCTTGATGAGCAGATGCGCCGAGGTATGGGTGTTCGGCGACATCATCTCCGCTGGGATGGAGGCTGAGATCAAACGTGCCAAGCGGAAGAATTACCGCTTGCGCTATTTTACCGATGAATGCAAGGAGGTTTTGAACCATGCGTAATCTGCCCGTGGCCTACGGCAATAGCTGCTTTGCCAAGACCTGGCCTAATAAAACAATCACCTTCGATGAACTCTGCACCCGGCTGGAACATACCATCCGTACGACAGAGTCCGTGGAGGAATATCCTAAGCTACCGAAAGCGGAACGTGACCGTATCAAGGATAAAGGCGGCTTCGTTGGTGGTCAGCTCCGGGATAACCGCCGTAAGCGTGAAAACGTGGTCTGCCGCTCTATGCTAACGCTGGACTGCGACCATGCGGACACCGACTTCATCGACCGCTTTGTGCCCGGCTGCAAGTATACCGCTTGTCTGTACACCACCCACGGTCACACCCCGGAAGCTCCCCGCATCCGCATCATCGTCCCCATGACCCGCAACATTACCTCGGACGAGTATGCCGCCATAGCCCGGTACTTCGCAGACGAATGGGGCATCGATCAGTTTGACGAATGCTCGTACCGCCCACACCAGCTCATGTACTGGCCTACCACTCCGGCAAACGGCGAGTATATATTCAAGCGCGTCGACGGCGCGTGGCTAGACCCGGACGTCTATCTCGCGACGCATCCCAACTGGCAGGAATGTTCTCTGCTGCCGACATCCTCCCGTGAAAGCGCTGTCCGCGAAGGTGGTGGGCAGCCGCAGGGGGACCCGCTTACGAAGTCCGGCGTGGTCGGCGCGTTCTGCCGGTCGTATGGCATTGAAGCGGCAATCACGGCTTTCCTTTCTGATGTATACGCCCCTTCCGCAATGGAGGGACGCTACGACTACATCCCCGCCGACAGCAGCGCCGGCGTGGTAATCTATGACGACAAATTTGCTTACAGTCATCATGCCACTGACCCGGCCTGCGGTAAGCTGCTCAATGCCTTTGATCTCGTCCGCATCCACAAATTCGGTGATGACGATGAGAAGAAGTCCTTTAAGCAGATGAGCGAACTGGCCCTATCGGATGACAGCGTGAAGCTGCTGATCGCCGATGAGCGCAAGGCACAGGCTGATGCGGACTTCGACCAGGATGACTGGCGGGCGGGGCTGGAATATGAGCCGCGCTCCACCGTGCTGAAAAATTCACTGCACAACCTCCGGCTCATCCTGGAAAACGACCCGAAGCTGAAGGACATCGTGTTCAATCAGCAGCTTGACGGCATGGAAATCAAAGGTTCCGTCCCCTGGAAACACCCGTCCAAATACTGGCGGGACGCAGACGATGCGCAGCTCATCAGTTATGTGGATTCCCATTACGGTTCTTTTTCCGCCCGGAATTATGACATCGCCGTAGCAAAGGTCACCGATGACCGCTCCTACCATCCTATCCGGGAATACCTTGCCTCACTGCCGGAGTGGGATGGGGTTCCCCGCTTGGATACGCTCCTCATCGACTATCTGGGCGCAAGAGATAACGCGTATGTCCGTGCCGTCACCCGGAAGACCCTCTGCGCCGCCATCAGCCGTGTGAAGCATCCCGGCTGCAAGTTCGACACCATGCTCGTCCTCAACGGGCCTCAGGGGATCGGAAAAAGTACGCTGATTGCAAAACTGGCCGGAGAATGGTTTTCCGACAGCCTCAACCTGAGCGACACAAAGGATAAAACCGCCGCCGAAAAATTGCAGGGCTATTGGATTCTGGAGATCGGCGAACTGGCTGGACTTCGGAAGGCCGAGACGGAAACGCTGCGTTCCTTCCTTTCCCGCCAGAACGACATCTACCGCGCTGCTTTCGGCAAACGCGCGACGCCGCATCCGAGACAGTGCGTATTCTTTGGCACAACCAATGCGGAAAATGGCTATCTGCGCGACACCACGGGGAATCGCCGCTTTTGGCCGGTCAAGACTCCTGGCGCCGGCGCTAAGCAATCCTGGCAACTGACCGACGATGACGTTCGGCTGGTCTGGGCCGAGGCGCTTGAATGCGTTAGTAAGGGTGAAAAGCTGTTCCTGCCGCCTGACCTGGAAGCATTGGCGAAGCTTGAGCAGCGTGAGGCTTTGGAGGCGGACGAGCGCGAAGGGCTTGTGCGGAATTATCTTGATACGCTTTTGCCGGAGGACTGGAACGAGCGCGATCTGTTTGAACGCAGGAATTTCATCGACGGTACCGCACCCGGCGAGATCGGACATACAGGCACGGTCAAGCGAACGGCCGTATGCAATATGGAAATTTGGTGCGAGTGCTTCGGAAAGGAACGCTCAAACCTTAAACGCGCCGATTCCAACGAGCTGTCTGCCATTCTTATCAAGCTAGGCTGGGAGCGCCAGCCCCGGAAAGAGCGTATCCCGCTTTACGGGCCGCAGTACGTCTTTGTTCCGAAGGACTGTTCCCAGTAATCTGACAGGAACATGAGAACGCGGCGGACTGTTCCTCACGCACCCAGAACTGTCTCCTGGAACGCTGTGGGGAACAGAACAAAAGCCGTAGCCGCAAGGCTGGCTAGTTGGCTGTGTTCTCATGTTCCTTATAAATCCATAGTACAAGAAAAGATATATATACAGCACAGTATAGCCCGGGAAACACGCATATACGCGCGTATAGGACTTTTCGGGTTTTAAGAACAGGAGTATTCGATGAGAGAAAAACAGATAGAACAAAAGCTCGTGAGGGCCGTGAAGAATATGGGAGGCATCGCGCCGAAGCTCGTATGCCCCGGTTTTGACGGGATGCCTGACCGCATCGTGCTTTTACCGGGAGGTCATATGGGCTTCGTGGAGGTTAAGGCGATGGGATGCAAACCGCGCCCATTACAGGAAGCGAGACATGGGCTGCTTCGGCGGCTCGGCTTCAAGGTGTATGTCCTTGATGATGAACAGCAGATAGAAAAAATTATCACGGAGATTAGAGGTGATGCCAAATGAAGAGAACCTATAAATGTGACTGGTGCGGAAAAGAATTTATCCGGCTGGAGTGCTATATGAAAGGGAAAAAGCACGCTTTCTGTTCTCGCCAGTGTCTCTCAGATTTCAGCAATAAGAGCAAGAATCCTGATGGATATCTTACATTGAAATGTTATGACAATATGGCAGAAAACTTTTCAGAATTAGCTAAAAGGCTGAATCCAGGGCGTATGACACCTGAGATAAGACAAAAAATCCGTGAAACACGCATTCGAAAATATGACGGCAAATCATACAGCAAGTATTTTGGAAGACATGAGCATCGTGTCGTTGCCGAACAAATGCTTGGTCGCACCTTAAAACCGGGCGAAGTAGTACATCACATTGATGGGAACCCTCGAAACAATGTGCCAAGCAATCTATTCGTTTTTGCTTCGCAGAAAGAGCACGCAGAGCATCATGCATTTTTGAAATATGTCTTAGGGGGTGATGCCGAATGAAGTTCATACCGCATGAGTATCAGAAATACGCTGTCGATTATATCGAGAGCCACCCCATTTCTGCCGTACTGCTTGATATGGGCCTCGGCTGAGTAAGACGAGCATTACATTGACGGCGCTGAACAACCTGCTGTTTGACAGCTTCGAGGCACACCGTGTGCTTGTTATTGGCCCTTTGCGTGTGGCACGGGATACATGGCCTTCTGAAGCAGATAAGTGGGATCACCTGCAGAACCTCATCTGCTCCGTGGCGGTCGGCACCGAAGCAGAGCGCCGTGCGGCACTGATGAAGCCCGCAGATATTTACATCATCAACCGCGAGAACGTCCAGTGGCTCATCGAGGACAGCGGGCTGCCATTCGACTTTGATACCGTTGTGGTTGATGAACTCTCCTCTTTCAAGAATTATCAGGCAAAGCGCTTCCGGGCACTGATGAAGGTTCGCCCCAAGGTAAAACGCATCATCGGGCTGACCGGCACTCCCAGCAGCAACGGTCTCATGGATTTGTGGGCAGAGTTCCGGCTGCTGGATATGGGCGCTCGGCTTGGGCGCTTCATCAGCCACTATCGGCTTGAATACTTCCAGCCGGACAAGCGCAACGGGCAGGTCATCTTCAGCTACAAGCCACTGCCCGGAGCGGAGCAACGGATCTATGACAAGATAAGCGACATCACCATTTCCATGCGCTCCACCGACCTTTTGAAAATGCCGGAGCTGATCAGTAGCGAATACACCGTCCGGCTCTCCGACGAGGAGCGACAGCGCTACGACGGTTTGAAGCAAGACCTCGTGCTGCAGCTTCCCGACGGCGAGATCACCGCCGCCAATGCCGCCGCGCTTACCGGTAAGCTGTGCCAGATGTCAAACGGCGCTATCTACACTGATGACGGCGACATCACAACCATTCACGACCGGAAGCTGGACGCGCTGGAGGATATCATCGAAGCCGCCGGTGGAAAGCCGTTGCTTGTGGCCTACTGGTTCAGGCATGATCTTGCCCGGATCACCGAGCGGCTGCAAAAGCTCCATGTGCCGTTTTCCAAGCTGGACACCACAGAAAGCATCAGGCGGTGGAATAACGGCGAACTGCCCGTGGCACTAGTCCACCCCGCCTCTGCCGGTCATGGGCTAAACCTGCAAAGCGGCGGGTCCTGCATCGTCTGGTTCGGGCTGACCTGGTCGTTGGAATTATACCAGCAAACCAACGCCCGACTCTGGCGACAAGGACAAACGGCTTCTACGGTTGTGGTGCAGCACATCGTTACCAAAGGTACCATCGACGAGCGGATTCTGAGGGTGTTATCCAAGAAGGACAGCACCCAAGCCGCCCTGATCGATGCTGTAAAAGCCGATCTGCAAGTTTAAGACAATCAACGACAATCCGTGCCAAACCGAGAGAAATAAAAATATCGGAGGTACAGATTATGGACTCTTATCAAGAATTGGCAAACGCCATTGTTGTACAGGCAGTTAAGGACTACCGACAGGCGCTGCGCTTACTGGAGCGCCACCCGCACACGCCAGATCTTGATACCGAGGAGGCAAAGAAGGATAAGCGAAAACGCGTCCTGCGGAATAAAATCATCAAAAACGAAAGCGAGCGAGATGATGTTGAACGGTTTTTTCGTTCCGGCTGGTTCGAGACACTATCTAATCTGGATGGTGAGGTTTTACTGTGTAAGGTCCGTGCTATGGAGGTGGATTAATATGACGGCTTTGGATTTTCTGAGCCAGGCATATCGGCTGGACCTTCGTATCGACAGTAAGCTGGAGCAAATTGCTTCCTTAAATGAACTGGCCACGAAATGCACCACTACTATCACCGGTATGCCTAGCAACCCCAACCATAGCGTCTCTTCTATGGCAGATGCTGTTGCCAAAATCGTAGACCTTCAGACGGAAATCGACCACGACATTCATCGGCTGGTGGACATCAAGCGTCAGATTGTTTCTGCCATCAAAGCAGTTGATAACAAAGAGTACCAGACACTACTTGAGCTCCGTTTCCTCTGTGGATGTACGTGGGAGGAGGTCGCTGCCAAGATGGGCTACAGCATCCAGCATACTTTCCGGATGCGCGACCGAGCTTTGACGAAAGTTGTGGTCAACGCAAGTGGAGAGTAAAAGAGAGTTGATGTTATTTCCTAATATAGTATAATGGTATTGTAGAAAGTATAGGCATAGGCCACCACGGGAGAAATCCTGCGGTGGCTTTTGCTTTTCCCTGAATGGAGGTGAGCCCATGCCCTACAAACCCAAACGTCCCTGTGCCTACCCCGGCTGCGGTCGGCTTGCTGAAAGTGAGCAATACTGCGCCGAACACCAGAAGGTCATGGACAAGCAGTACAACCGGTACGAACGTGACCCCGCATCCAACAAGCGTTACGGTCGTGCTTGGAAACGCATCCGCGACCGCTACATCAAGGCGCATCCTCTTTGCGAGGAGTGCCAGAAGCAAGGCAGGCTGACGCCCGCCGAGGAGGCGCACCACCTTCTCCCGCTCTCCAAAGGCGGTGGCAGCAATGCCGAGAACCTCATGGCTCTGTGTAAATCCTGTCACTCCCGAATCACTGCCGAGAGCGGCGACCGGTGGGGGCGCTAAAATCGCTACAACTAATTTTTTTGGACAGCGGCGTGGGGCTTCGTACACAAAAACGCACTTTCAGACGGTGGAATAGCCCCAGCACAAAAGGAGTGTGAAGAAAATGGCCAAAGACGGCACCTGCAGGGGCGGCGCTCGTATTGGCGCGGGCGCAAAAAAGAAGCCGCTCGCCGATAAGATATCCGCCGGCAATCCCGGCGGTCGGAAATTGACCGTGATGGAATTTAAAGATACGGCAGACCTTAAGGGTCTTGAAATGCCGGAACCAAATAAAATGCTCGAAGCCGTACAAAAGGATGGCAAGACACTCGTCGCCGCCGACATTTATAAAAACACATGGCACTGGCTGAATGAACGCGGCTGTGCGGCACTCGTTTCCCCGCAGCTTCTGGAGCGCTACGCCATGAGCGTGGCCCGGTGGATTCAGTGCGAGGAGGCTGTTACTGAATATGGCTTTCTAGCCAAGCACCCTACCACGGGCAATGCTATCCAAAGCCCCTATGTGGCAATGGGCCAAAATTACATGAACCAGACCAATCGGCTGTGGATGGAGATTTTCCAAATCGTCAAAGAAAACTGCACCGGCGAATACAGCGGCTCTACCCCTCAGGACGATGTGATGGAGCGGTTACTGACCGCCCGGAAAGGAAAATAAGATATGATTACATATAAAACCGCCGAGAGCGTCTGTGCCGGGCATCCGGATAAGTTGTGCGACCTCATTGCGGACAGTATCCTCGACGCCTGTCTGCGCAAAGACAAGTCCTCCCGTGTTGCTTGCGAAGTCATGGCAACCAAAGGGAAAATCATTGTTGCGGGCGAGATCACCTGCGACGGCAAAGTTGACATCCGCTGGGAGGTGCGTGAAGTCCTCCGCAAGGTCGGATACAATCCGTGGAAGTTTACGGTTTTCGTATTCGTCCATAAACAGAGCAAGGATATCGGCGCCGGAGTGACCACTGCCCTCGAAGCCCGGAACGGCAGTGAGGAACGCTATGCCTCCATGGGCGCCGGCGACCAAGGCACCGTGTACGGATATGTCACCAATGAAACCCGCGAGATGCTGCCGCTCCCACTGGTGCTGGCGCACCGTATCGTCAAGCGTGTGGATACCGTCCGCAAGGACAAAATCGTGAAAGGCATTCTGCCCGATGGCAAAGCACAGGTCACTGTTGAATATGAGGACGGCAAGCCCAAGCGTGTGAAAACTATCGTGATCTCCGTTCAGCACGATAAGTGCAAGACCCGGGAAGAACTGGAATCGGATATCATGAAAAATGTGCTGTGGCAGTGCTTTGAGGACTTTCCCTTTGACGATGACACCGAAATACTTATCAATCCCTCCGGCAGATTCGTCGAGGGGGGGCCAGCCGCCGACACCGGGCTGACCGGCAGAAAGCTGATGGTGGATACTTACGGAGGGCTTGCGCTCCACGGCGGCGGCGCGTTTTCCGGTAAGGACCCCACAAAGGTCGACCGCAGCGGCGCTTACATGGCGCGGTACATCGCAAAGAATATCGTATGGAGCGACTTAGCTGAGAGATGCGAGGTCGCTCTTTCTTATGCCATCGGCAAGGCCGATCCCGTGGCAGTTGACATCAACACTTTCGGAACGAGCAAACTCACTGATGAGCAGCTACGAGAGATTGTGCTGTCCGTATTCAACTTGCGTCCGGCGGCAATCATCGAAAAACTGCGGCTGCGCAATACCATCTATGAGGACACGGCGGCCTACGGGCATTTCAATTCCTGCCTGTTCCCGTGGGAGGACGGCGGTGTTTATTACAAAGAACTGAGAAAGGCGGCGGAGAAATATGTTGATAGAAAAGATAGCAACTGAGCGGCTCATCCCCGCCGATTACAATCCCAGAAAAGACCTCAAACCCGGCGATCCGGAATATGAAAAGCTGAAGCGCTCCCTTGAGGAGTTTGGCTATGTCGAGCCCGTTATCTGGAACAAGACCACGTCCCATGTCGTCGGCGGCCACCAGCGGCTGAAGGTGCTGCTTGATATGGGCATCACCGGGGTTGAGTGTGTGGTTGTTGAGATGGACGCCGCAAAGGAAAAGGCGCTCAATGTCGCCCTCAATAAAATCAGCGGCGACTGGGACAAAGATAAGCTGGCTTTGCTTATCGCGGATTTGCAGGGCGCCGACTTCGATGTGTCGCTGACAGGCTTCGACCCAGGAGAAATTGATGACCTATTCAAGGATTCGCTCAAAGACGGTATTAAAGACGATGATTTCGATGTGGATGCGGAACTGCAAAAGCCAGCCGTTACTAAGCCAGGTGATGTGTGGCTGCTCGGCCGGCATCGGCTGGTCTGCGGCGATTCCACTAAGGCCGACACCTTTACTACCCTGATGGACGGGAAGATCGCCAATCTGGTGGTGACCGACCCTCCGTACAACGTCAACTACGAAGGTGCGGCTGGTAAAATCAAAAACGATAATATGGGAAATGAAGCGTTCTATGACTTCCTGCTGGCGGCGTTTACGAACACCGAGGCGGCGATGGCGCAGGATGCTTCTATTTATGTATTCCATGCCGACACCGAAGGGCTGAATTTCCGCAAGGCGTTCTCTGACGCCGGATTTCAGCTTTCCGGGTGCTGCATCTGGAAAAAGCCGTCATTGGTGCTGGGGCGCAGTCCATATCAGTGGCAGCACGAACCGGTGCTGTTTGGCTGGAAGAAAAAAGGCAAACATAACTGGTATACCGATCGCAAGCAGACGACCATCTGGGAGTTTGAAAAGCCGAAGAAAAACGCCGACCACCCCACCATGAAGCCGGTTGCACTTGTGGCGTATCCGATCATGAACAGCAGCCTGACAAACTGCATCGTGCTGGATCCCTTCGGTGGCAGCGGATCCACCCTCATCGCCTGTGAGCAATCCGACAGGATTTGTTTGACGATTGAGCTTGATGAAAAATACTGCGACGTCATTGTAAAGCGATATATCGAGCAGGCCGGCAGTGCCGACACCGTTTCCGTTATCCGCAACGGCGTCTCGATGAAGTATGCGGAGGCGGCTGTCGATGAGTAAATTGACGCTCGGCTCCCTCTTCGATGGCTCCGGCGGCTTTCCGCTGGGCGGTCTGCTCTGCGGAATCGAACCGCTCTGGGCTTCGGAAATTGAGCCGTTCCCGATACGGGTAACCACCAAACGAATCCCCCAGATGAAGCACTGTGGCGATATTTCCAAGCTGAACGGCGCGGATTTACCGCCGGTGGATATCATAACCTTTGGCTCACCCTGCACCGATATGAGTGTAGCAGGAAAAAGAGCCGGGCTGGACGGAGAACAATCCGTCCTTTTTTATGAAGCAATTCGAATTATAAAGGAAATGAGGTGCAGGACCAATGGCAGATACCCAAGATATGCGGTCTGGGAAAATGTCCCCGGCGCATTCAGTTCAAACAAAGGCGCCGATTTCCAGGCAGTCCTTGAAGCGGTCATCGGCGTCACCGGGCAAAAAGCCAAGGTGCCTGCGCCTGTGGGCGGGCGGTGGCCTTACGCCGACTGCTACATGGGAGACGGATGGTCACTGGCTTACAGAACTATCGATGCGCAATATTTCGGAGTTCCCCAGCGCCGCCGCAGAATCTACCTTATCGCAGATTTTGCTGGAGACTGTGCCGGAGAAATACTATTTGAGCCAAAAGGCGTGTCAAGGGATTTTGCGCCGTGCGGCGCTCCGTGGCAAAGAACTGCCGGAGATGCTGAGAACAGCTCTGGAACAGCAGGCAACGGCATAACTTGCCTGAACGACCAGGGCGGGAGCCGCATGGATGTGCTGGAAGATCTGACGGCGACACTCCGTGCCGAAGCCCATCATCCTCCCTGCGTGATGCAGGCAAGCGGTTTCTGCACGGAGCACAGTGCCAAAAGCCGAAGCGTCGGTTACGAAGAGGAACGAT
>Ga0228535_1000422_pt1 | contig 121512 bp, 123 predicted proteins | sample SJ1metagenome_FD_168457 | JGI IMG/M metagenome (GOLD analysis project Ga0228535, IMG submission 168457) | Enriched culture of PCE-dechlorinating microbial communities from Ithaca, New York, USA - SJ1 | ecosystem: Engineered > Modeled > Simulated communities (microbial... > Unclassified... | reverse complement strand
CGCGTCTGGGTTAAAGAAATGGATCAGAGAAGTATCTCTATCTTCATGATAAGACATACAGTGTAATACGAATTATTGAAAAATTATGCCTCAAGATCTGGATTAATCTACAAAGCTGTCTTACATGCAGTTAATTTGTAGCTGATGAGGGCTCGAAGCAGATTATTGATATCGATGCCCTTCGTCTTGTGTTTCCCAAAAATATCGCAGAAATTCAGGACTTCATACAACCTATCAACGAGGAAAATGGTGCCGATAGGAAAGGATATATTTTCATTCGGCTCAAGTTGATTGGTTCTTAGTTTTGTTTGCATTTTTGTCGATTCAAACATCACTAAGAACACATATATTTTTTGTTAATGGCAAGGTTGGGTTTTAAATTAAACAAAGATATGACAGTCATCAAGGGGGAGACAACCCTTGCCCTTTTGAAACAGATTTTTGATAAAAAATCACAAAAATCTTTTGATTGGGCATTTGCTACCAATCAGGAGGAGATAAACCTTGATACGATTATTCCATCATACAAACGACGATGGAGAATAGAAACCGGATTTAGGGTTCAAGATGAAGCGAGAATCTTATCAAAATCTAAAGAGATGAAAATTCGATACTTCTTTTTTGCATATGAACAAGTTTTGCAACTTTTGTGGACTGCACTTTATAAGGAGGAAGCTCCGTTCAAACAATTTCTACTTGAAATCTATGAATTGGCGAATGCTCGATATCACGAGCCATGAAATAGGATTGGTAGCCACTTTCATGGAGCAGATACATGAGAGTGTAGGTCGACAAATATCAGACAATTGTCGATAGTAATCAAACACCAAAACCTCTTCATGAGACATATTATAAGCTTATATTTTCTTAACTAACTTGTTCATTCGGAGATACTGTGTTAATAAAAAATATTATTTAGGGAATATCGAGGAAAGAAATGGGAATTTTCTCTCTATTGGTATAAATACTTTCAATACTTTTTTTTTGCGGATTGTTCCCTCTGGGAACACTTTCCTTAATATGAATATAACTTTTCCTATGTAGGATTTAAATAGTAAAATAAGTTTTTCTTTACCTGAAATCTTAAATATACGAGAATCTTGTGTTGTAGACTTAATAAAATTGTGTAAAATTAATTCGTACCATGGTGTTTGTCTCGCGTATTCCCAAAAAAATTCTGAATATTCTAAATTAATTGAATTCCATGGTTTATTTTCACCAGCATAATGAAATATTTTTGGATTTTTTCTGGCATCTAAAAATTCTTTATATATCTCCAATGGTGCCGATTTTGCGACTTCACATGCAATACTATGGCATTCAAGGTTCCATTTTTGCTCAATAAATTTCACCTTTTCTTCACAAAACAAGTTTAATACATCCTGATCTACTAGGTAACAATTATGTGAATTGGCATATTCAATCATATTTAATCCAATATTTTGATTTCGAAATTCATTTAAGTTCATAATCATTACTCCAGCTTGAAAATAATTATATGGGTTTTTTAATTTATGTTCATTTTGAAAATACTCACGCAAATTAAAAATTGGGGAAAGCATAGCCCCAGTTACTATGCTATCCCTTACCGCTCCAATTAAATATCCACTAATTTCAATAGTGAATAATTGGCTAATATCATCATTAACAATGATATCACCATCTAAATATATTACTTTTTCAAAATTAGGGAAAATTAATGGAATAAAGAGTCGATAGTACGTTTCAATCTGAAAATATCGGGGAGTGAATAATTTAATATTATTAATAAATGGGGTAATATTGAAAAATCGAATTTTTATATTGCTGTATTTTTTAGTGATTGAATTAATTAATTCTTTATTAAATTCAGATATTTCATCCTCTTTGGAGATAATTATCAAATCGTAATTGTATTCTTTACTAGAGTTTTGGATCAAGGAAGTTATCATTGTTCCCACGTATGGGATATATTTATTATCACTAGCTGTTACAATTGGAATATTTTTTTCTCTAAAAAATGGGAAAAGGTTTTGTGATTTATTGGTATCTTCAAGAAATGTGATTTGTAGATGTTTAATTTTTATATCTGATTCTCGTTTTAATTTCATCAAAAAAATACTAAATAATCTTTCTGCAAGAAACCCTAAAAATCGAATTTCATCAATTGAATAATATTTGAAATCAATTCTCTTTTCAACCTCGAACAAAATTGGGAACAACCATTCATTATATTTAAAAAATAGTTCTTTTTTAAATATATACATATTAAACCAATATGCAAGTGAGGAATTTACAAATTCTTCTGCTTCTGCAGCATAATCAGGATATAATTCCTTCAAAATATTAATCGTAATATCAAAATTCTCTAAATGCTGATAGGGGATCTCTGCATATTGTTTCCGATTATTAGAATATGAAAAATCTTTTACATTAACCATATTTGGGAGAATACAATCGTATTCCCTCAGATATCGTTCAATAGTAATATCATTCAGTCCACATGATTGAATATAGTTATGATCAATTTTATCAAAATGAACCATTTTCGACCAATCATCTGGATAGAACTGTTCAGAAAAGATAAAATGTCTGCGATAATGCATCAATCCATAGAAATCCGCATCACAATTTTTCCATGCCCAATACTGAGCAGTTAATTCACAAAACATGGGATTTTTTTCAGAAATATTTTCACCAGAATTATCTCCTATCATATCAAGTTTTAAATCAGCATTTGCAGCACCAACTTGAATAGGGATGAGATAATTTGTTTTGAGAATTGTAGAATCTTTATGATGTGCGATAAAAATTTTTATTTTCAATTTCTCCCTATATATTTAATAACTACTCCTAGAAATGTATATCGGATTGAAAGAATAATCTTTTATTATGTTTTTGACAAAAAATGATGATTTTTGGAATAATTCACCGATTTTAATAGTTGGTGGGGCAGGTTACATCGGTTCACATGTTGATCTCTTATTGCGTGAAAGAGGGTTGAAAACAATTATTATTGATAATCTGGTTCGCGGTCATCGGGATGCAATACCTCATAATAATTTTTTTGAAGTGGATATTCGAAATTACTCTGATATTAATGATATTTTCTCAAAAACTAATATTTCCGCAGTAATGCACTTCGCTGCATTTGCCTATGTTGGTGAATCTGTTCATGAACCCCTGAAATATTATAATAACAATCTTTGTGGCATAATCTCTTTATTAGAATGTATGAAAAGCCATAATGTCAACAAACTTATCTTCTCCTCTACCTGTGCAACATACGGAAACCCACAATATCTACCAATAGATGAAAAACATCCTCAAAAGCCAGTAAATCCATATGGTTGGAGCAAACTTATGGCAGAACAAATCATGCATGACTGTGATACTTCATGGGGACTAAAATCAGTTGCATTACGATATTTTAATGCTGCAGGAGAAGATCCAGGGGGAAGGTTACGCGAACGGCACGATCCGGAAACCCATCTTATTCCCTTGGTTCTTCGTGCTGCTGCAGATCCAACACGGGAGATTGAAATCTTCGGGACAGATTATGATACTCCTGATGGTACCTGTATTCGGGATTATATACATGTCACAGACTTGGCTCAGGCACATATTCTTGCTCTTGAATATTTGCTTAAAGGAGGAGAGAGTCAGGTCTACAACCTTGGCAATGGAACCGGATATTCGGTGAAGGAAGTAATTGAAGCAGCAAAAAAGGTGACCGGAAGGGATATTCGGGTAAAAGAATCCCCGCGAAGGCCCGGGGATCCCCCTGCACTGGTAGGCAATGCCCAAAAAATTATGACTGAATTAGGTTGGAAAACAACAATTCCCGATATTGAAGATATTATCCGGAGTGCATGGAAACCGGAAATTCAATAATCAATCCCAATTGTGTCAAAATTTTTTATCGATAGTTAAACATTCATGGAGAATTTGAGGAACTGCAATTTCTGATACATGTGATGTGTGAAGTCGGGTCCTTGCAGTTTTTCCGACAGATAATCTCAAGTTTTCATCTTCCAGTAATGTACTAACTACCTCAGCCATTTTCCCGACATCCTCAAATGGGACTACGAATCCCGGACCATTTTTAACATAAGCAGGCATTCCACCGGAATTATCAAAACAGATAATGGGGAGTTCATAGTCACAGGCTTCCAGTACCACCAGAGGAAACGGATCTTCACGAGATGTTAAAAGGAAAATATCTGCTGCATTATAGTATGGCCTTGGGTCATCACATAATCCTGGGAATAATATTTTCGAATCCAGCCCATATTTTTTTACAAGTTTTACAGGATTGAAATTGTGATTATCATCAATGATTTTTCCAATCCAGATAAAAAAAACTTCATAGTTCGTATTTTTTTCTATTACTCTTTTTGCGACTTCGATAAAAAGGTCTGTCCCTTTCCTCCAATCAGCGGTGCCACATCCTATTATTAATTTGCAATGAAGGGGGATATTAAGAGTTATTCTTACCTCTTTTTTATCCTGGAAAAAATTATCAGAAGTGCTGATAAAATCATGGATTAATTTGATTCTTTCTTTTGGATACCCGTGTTTCGAAACAAGATTCTCGGCCACAGGGGAGGATACCGCAATAATTTTTGATGAATTGATCACCAAATCCTCCATAACTTGTTTAGAAATAGTCTGATTAATTACACCTTCTAATTCATGAACATGGGTGATAATCGGAATTCCCCATTCCTTTAAGGCAGCATATAATGATGCACTTACGACCGTATTGCCATATATCAAATCAGGGTTTTCGCAAAAAGATTTATAATTATCAATTCTGGGATGTAATGATGCATTCAGGCACCATACTCGAGACACTTCACGGTATTGATTATATAGTGGTCCTCCCTTTAAAAGAATAAGATATGTCTCTATTGATGTATTTCTTTGTAACCAGCGAAGAATATGGAGGAGGACCATAGGGGCCCCTGTTAATGAAGCGTCATGTCCAATGAACAGAATTTTTTTGGGATATCTTATCTTCCCACTATCAGTATCATCCCAATTGATACTTTCATTATAGAAATCCAATTGTTTATAGCCTGAACTACAATGAAGTGAGGTTACCTCCTCCCATGAATGATTAGGAAAAAAGGATTTTTTTTTCCCAATTCTTTCATGATATATAAGGGGATTGGATATTTTTTCCATATTATCCTGATATTTTATAAAATATGTTGCAGAATTGAAATCAGGGCCCGGATTTCTCAATTCCTGCCACCCTATCCACGCATAATGAAAAGCTGGATTAAGCCAATTCTCCACATCCGGATAGGTTTCTCGATACCATTCTGGATTAAAAAATACAGATGAATTAATAATGGCACTTGTTTTAAATTTAAATATGTAATATAATGGATATATCACATATTTTAATAATATTTTCTTAAAAAAACTATTGGATATCAACCACTTCTTAAATAAAAAAAAATTTAATCTTAATTTTATCCGTATGCAGATATTTAGGATTACTTGAATAAATTGAATCCGAATCATTATTAATAACCAAGATATTCATGAACATGAATATTAAATAAAAAGAGAATTAGTTTATTCCCAATCATTATTTGTTCAGTTTATAATTTTTTCCAGATAACAAAAATTATGGAAATAATATAATTATTTCTTTTCTATTCTTCAATCATCGCCCGAAGGCCATAATCCAAGCTTATCTGTGGTTTCCATTTCAAAACCTCTGCAGCTTTGGAAATATCCGGAAACCGCCGTGACGGATCATCTGGTGGAAGCGGGTGATAACTGATCGATGACTGTGATTCTGTAATCTCAATGATCTTCTCAGCAAGTGAAAGAACCGACATTTCCAACGGATTTCCTATATTAATAACAGACCCGTCTATCCCATCATATCCGGCCAGTTTCAAAAGGCCGGTTACTTGGTCGGTCACATAACAGAAACTCCTGGTTTGAGAACCATCGCCGAAGATGGTGATAGGCTGGTTTTTCTGTGCCTGATCCAAAAAACGGGGTATCACCCGACCGTATAGCCCGTCACTTCTCATCCGTGGGCCATAGGTATTGAAGATTCTGACTATCCGGACGTCCAGATGATGCTGACGATGATACGCCATACAAAAAGCCTCTCCCGCCCGTTTTGCCTCGTCATAACAACCCCGGATTCCTAAGGTATTAACATTGCCACGGTATGTTTCAGGAGTGGGAAAAACCTGTGCCTCACCATATATCTCACTGGTTGAGGTGAACAAAAACCGTGCACCCGAATTTTTTGCAATTCCAAGGGCATTCATCGTCCCTATTGTATTTGATTTTAAAATCTGGATGGGATAATCGGTAAATTCAAGAGGAGATGCACGTGAGGCAAGATGCATAACCAGATCTACTGGTTTTTCCGGAATATAAGGTATAGAAATATCATGGTCTACTCTGGTAAAAGATGGATCTCCTAAGAGATGATCGGTATTCTCCTTTCTTCCAGAAGCATAATTATCCAGACAGATAACCTCCGCACCCTTCCTTATAAGAGCATCACAAAGCCATGATCCAAGGAACCCTGATCCCCCGGTTATCAAAACCCGCTTATTATCAAATGAAAGATCATTGGTATTATTAATAATTTTTTCAATACCCTCTTCAATAATGTGAGATGCCATATATAATTACTCCTCTTTCGTCAATTCCCTGAATAAATCTTTCAATTCATCTTTAAACTCATCCCGTAGGTAAGATAACTCTAAAAATGCCTTCATCCACCCGAGTTTATCACCAATATCATATCGCCGGCAATTAGTAACAAGACCTATTGGCCGATCAAGTTTTCTGATTGCATCGGTTAGCTGAACCTCTCCTCCATGTCCCTTCTCAGTCTCCCGAATATTATCAAAGATATCCGGAGTGAACAGGTAACACCCGATAGCTCCAAGGTTTGTTGGGGCATCCTGAACTGCTGGTTTTTCAATGATGTCCGTGATTTGGTATGTATTTTCTTCAATTAGGGTTCCATCAATGATACCATAATCCTTAATTTTATATTCTGGAACCGGTTCGACAGCAATAATTGATCTCCCATATTTTTCATATCCCGCAATCATCTGATGGGTACAGGTTGGTTGCCCCTTTGGTGTAAGGGTTATGGTATCTCCGAGCAAAACCACGAATGGTTCCCCATTGCAATGTTTTTCTGCGAGAAGAACCGCATCACCAAGACCCCTCTGATCACGTTGTCTGACATAATGAATCTCCGGATATTGCGAGAGATCATTGAGAGTGTCTTTAAAAATATTCATACATGTCTCATTGAACTTTATCTCAAGTTCTGGACACCTGTCAAAATGATCCTCTATCGATCGTTTATTTCGTCCCGTAATTATTAGTATATCATCTATTCCTGACAAAATTGCTTCTTCTACTACGTACTGAATGACCGGTTTATCAACAACGGGGAGCATCTCCTTTGGCTGCGCTTTCGTCATCGGCAGGAAACGGGTACCAAGCCCCGCTGCCGGGATTACCACTTTTCGAACAGATTGTGTACTCATATTACCAGCAAATTCCCTCAACCTCCGGTCGTTTTATAATCCGCCGTCCTTCAAGGATTACCGGAGGCTGCTTCATGAGAGAGAACTCTTTAGACAAATGTGAAAACTCCGGCCATTCAGTCATTATCAAACATCCGTCCGCATCTTTTAGGACATCTTTAATACTCTTTGCATAGGTAATTGATGGGAATAGCCGCTTCATATTGATCATTGCCATAGGATCATATGCAATGACATCCGCTCCTTCTTTGATAAGTTCCTCAATAACCGGGATTGATCTCGAATCACGGATATCATCAGTATTATCCTTGAACGCAAGTCCGAGGACTGCAATTCGTTTACCTTTCAGATCCCCGATTCGTTTACGGACAAGTTCCAGCATTTTATGTGGCTGTTTCTCATTGATTTCAATAACGGCATGCAGCAATTGAGGTCTTTCCCCTACACTCTCTGCAAGACTGATAAGTGCTGATACGTCTTTGGGAAAACAGCTGCCTCCAAACCCTGCACCTGCATTGAGGAAATGCGATCCGATACGGTGATCAAGCCCGGCCCCCTTCATCACATCATACACATCTATTCCGAGTTTTTTACAAATATTCCCGATTTCATTGGAGAATGAAATTTTTGTTGCTAAAAATGAGTTTGCGGTATATTTTATCATCTCGGCAGCAGTGAGCGATGTAGAGATAATGGGGGCATTCAGAGTTGAATAGAGGTTCTTCAGAACCTCTTCGGCCTGTTCATCAGATGAGCCAATGACTATCCGGTCAGGGTGTAAAAAATCCTCAATCGCTCTTCCCTCACGTAAAAACTCAGGGTTCATACAAAAACCAAGGGTATCAGAATCTCTCCCGGAATTCCTCCGGACTTCAGGAAGAACAATCTTTTCAGTAGTTCCCGGAGGAACCGTGCTCTTTACCGTTATCACATGGTACCTGGTATTATCTTTCAGAGCCTCTCCAATGGATGTTGCTGCAGATCTGATATATTCAAGGTTAGAAGAACCGTCAGGATTCGGCGGCGTTCCAACGCAGATAATTGAAACATCACTTTCTGCAACGGAAGCATAAGAATTGGTAGCAAATAATCGGGTTCCCGAATTCTTTTTTAGTATCTCTTCCAGTCCTTCTTCATAGATGGGGGGAATCCCCTTGTTTATTGAATCGATCTTTCTCTGATCTATTTCAATAATGGTTACCTTATTACCGAGTTGAGCAAAACAGGCACCGGTAACAAGGCCTACATACCCCCCCCCGATAATTGAAATATGCAAAGACATAAAATTCAATCCATATCAATTATATTTTAGGTAAATTAAGGGTACTGATAATTGATCTAATGAGGATAACTAAAAACCCCCCTTTGGTGATCGCTAGTATATAAAGTATTTATAAACCACAATTTGTTGTAATGGGGTTTTTTAGCTATTCTCTGATACTAAAAATTTAAAATATATTGAAGAAGATTGCATAATACTTACACATTTCATGAGCGGTATGCAATAATTTTCAGGTATTTCTTCCAAAAAAAAGAATTAACTCCCTTCTTTTGTGAATATTTCCTCCGAATTATTGGAGGGAGTCCTTTTATCCCATCCCATTTAGCTCTTAATACAACTCTTCCTCTTCCCTTTTTTCCATAATACAGTATTGATCCAATATTTCGTGCACAAATAAAGAAAAAACCTAATAGTATAAGGTAATTAGGATAATTTTTATAGGTATTCCAGATAATATTGCGGTTTCCATAATAGACAGAAAAATCTGAACCCACGCCCGTAATACCCCCATGGTGATGGACTACTGTTGAATGAGGAAGAAACCGGCATTTCCATCCCGCTGATTGCATTCGAATAATGATATCTACATCTTCCATAAAGAGAAAAAAACTCTCGTCAAATCCATTAATTTCCAAAAAAGGTTCTCGTTTAAAAACTGCTGCTCCGCCACATGGTCCAAATATCTCATCAGGTTTATCATATTGCCCGATATCTTTCTCCCCTAGTCCCCTGTCCCATGCTGCTCCGGATAATGAAATACAAAGCCCGGTTGAATTAATTTTCCCGTTAGGATAGATCATCTTTGGAGCATACATTCCATAATCCGGGAAGAGATGAATTCCCTCATCTAAATTTAATAAACAATCAGGAAGGAGTGTGGTATCTGTATTCAGAAAAAAAAGATAATCTCCTTTTGATGCTTTAGCACCATCATTACATCCCCCTCCATATCCCCGGTTTATTGAATTCAAGATGAAGATTACGTTTGAATAGTGCTCTTTGACAAAATTGACACTATTGTCTATAGAATTATTATCTACGAAAATAACTTCAAAATCCTTGAATATTTGATTTTCCAGTGAATCAAGACAATCCTTGATAAATGACAGTCCATTATAATTCGTAATGATTATACTGAATCTGACCATTCTTCATACGTCTCCAAGACGACAGTCTTAATTCTCTCATTAAAAAATCTGATATCAAATAAATCTGCCCTAGCCTTGCATATCTGGCAATAATTTTCAGGTTCTTTTGAAAGCGTCTTCACTGCAGTAATTATTTCCTTGACATTCGGTTGAATAAACCTCCCACATTCGGAAGTAACAGTCTCCAAAAACCCTCCTTCTTTGACAGCAATGACTGGTTTTCCACTTGCCATCGCCTCAAGTGGAGTAATTCCGAAGTCTTCATCAACAGCAGTGCAAATCAGTCCCTGACACCGTGAATATAAATCCTTTAGTTCCTTATCTGATATTTGACCAAGAATTTGTATATTATCTATATCAGAAGCCATCCTGTAGATTTTCCCGGCATAAGGAGCGGCATGGTCACCAGTACCAACACCCCCAACGATAACGAGTTTCTGGTCTGGCATTTTAGCAAAAGCATTTATCTGAAGTTCTATTCTTTTCTCTGGATATATCCGGTTGACGGATAGCCAATAATCTTCATATCCTGCACAGTAATATTCCTTTGTCTTAATTGGGGGGTATATTATTGACGAATCCCTGTTATAATATTTTAAAACTCTTTTATATGTGTTTTTAGAATTTGTTACTATTTTGTTAATTCTTTTTATAGAACGCTGATCCATCGATCGCATAAATGATGACCAAACCACAAACCCAGGTCTTAAAGATTTGGGAATGCGATTTTTAAAAACCGGAAATTGATCATACAACACTCGAACTGGAGTATGACAATAAAAAATTGAGGGGCTATGGTGTAGTGAGGCATGATGTGCCCAGTTCCCACTAAAAATAAACATATCATATTTACTTGAAACATCTGACATGGAAAAACGGATAAGAGAACCCATCTGTCTGAAAAAAGGTTTATGAGGGATTCTTCCTAATGAAAAAACCTGGTTTTGGTGCAAATCATCAGGCAATACCGAAGTATCTGTTGTATACACTACTGCCCCGAGACATTCTGCAATATTACTGACTACCTTCTCTCCTCCTCCAATCGTGGAAAAATAATCATGAAATATTGCAACTTTCACAGTTATCCGGATATTTTGTTGACATTAACACTATTAAAGATTGATGATTATAATAATAGACACTACTTATTTGAAGTAACAATATTTATTTAGATTAATTCTGATTGATTGGTGCCCTGTGACAATAAAAGGAATAATTCTCGCCGGAGGGGCAGGAACCCGCCTGTATCCCCTGACTAAAAGCATCTCAAAACATCTGCTCCCCATCTATGATAAACCACTCATATACTACCCGCTTTCCGTCCTGATGCTATCCGGAATCCGTGATATCCTTATCATCTCCACACCCCGGGATCTTCCCTTATACAAAGAACTCTTTGGAGACGGAGCGCAATATGGCCTCTCCCTTTCGTATGCGATACAGGAGGAACCACGTGGTCTTGCTGATGCTTTTATCGTCGGTGAATCATTTATTGGAAAGGATCGGGTTGCCCTAATATTAGGAGACAATATCTTTTATGGGCAGCATTTTTCAGAAATACTCCGGAGAGCAGTCTCCCGTGAGACTGGTGCTACTATCTTCGGCTATTATGTCCGCGATCCCACCGCTTTTGGGGTAGTTGAATTTGATCCGGATGGAAAGGTTATCTCTATCGAAGAAAAACCACAAAAACCAAAATCTCATTATGCGGTGCCCGGATTGTACTTCTATGATAATGACGTGGTAACCATTGCAAAAGGTCTGAAACCATCCGCACGAGGTGAGATTGAAATAACCGATGTAAACAACATCTACCTTTCCCGAGGTAATCTCATTGTTGAGTTATTTGGCAGAGGTATGGCATGGCTGGATTCAGGAACCCACGATTCACTTCTCGAAGCATCTCAGTTTATTGAGACAATCCAGAAACGGCAGGGATTATATGTGGCCTGTATCGAAGAGATAGCATTCCAACAGGGATACATAGACAAACGTCAACTCCTGGAACTTGCACAATGCCTGGATAAAACCGAATATGGTCAGTATCTTATCTCTCTTGCTCTTGGGAATGGAAGATAGACATGGGAAAATTAACCATAACAAAAACACCACTTGCGGGTATCCTTCTGGTAGTGCCGCAGTACTTTAAAGACTCGAGGGGTTTTTTCGTTGAAAGTTACAACAAAAAAGATTTCTCTCATGCAGGAATTACTGATGAATTTGTCCAGGACAATCATTCAAAATCACAAAAGGGAGTCCTTCGTGGTCTTCACTACCAGTACCCACACGCGCAGGGAAAACTTGTCCGGGTACTGAAAGGCTCTATCTATGATGTTGCGGTTGATATCCGGATAGGATCACCCACTTATGGAAAGCCTTTTGCAGTGACCCTGCGTGAGAATGATCCTGCAATGCTGTATATTCCCGTAGGTTTTGCACACGGTTTTCTGGCTCTTGAAGACGATACCGAAGTTATGTACAAGGTTACCGATCTCTATTATCCATCGGGAGATGCCGGCCTGTTATGGAATGATCCAGACTTGAACATTCCATGGCCTCTAGATATAATTGGCATGAAAGAGCCGATTTTATCTGAAAAAGATACAAAGCATCCGATATTATCTGAACTCAGGTCACCTTTCACTTATGTGTAGGAAAAACTGATGAAAATACTCATTACCGGTGCCAATGGCCAATTAGGGAAGGATACTACAAACCTCTGTAGGAAGTATGGGCACGACGTCACTGCCTGGACTTCAAAGGATCTTGATATTACAAAATATGATGTAGTAACTGAAACGATACAGAACCTTCAGCCAGACATCATCATCAACTGTGCTGCATACAACGCCGTAGATCTGGCTGAAACAGAATATGAGAAGGCTTTTTTGGTTAATGGCATCGGGCCGAAAAACCTCTCCCTGGCAGCAAATAAAGTGAACGCATCTTTAGTCCATTACTCAACCGATTATATCTTTAATGGAAAATCATCCCGACCATATACCATAGCCGACCATCCGGATCCACTAAGTCGGTACGGTGAGAGCAAGCTCCTTGGTGAACAGGAGGTCATGCGTCATGCAACACGTTACTATCTCATCCGGGTATCATGGGTATTTGGCTCCGGAAATATCAACTTTGTAAAGAAAGTCCTGGAGTGGAGTGACAAATCAAACATCATTACCGTTGTCGATGATCAGATTGCATCCCCCACATATACTCACGACCTGGCAAAGGCAACCCTTGACCTGATCCAAACTGATCAATATGGACTCTATCACTGTACAAATACCGGTCACTGTTCACGGTTTGACTTTGCTGCATATATTTTGCAGCAGGTTGGCTGGTCAGGTGAACTCATCCCGGGAAAAAGTACTGAATTCGAGACCCCGGCAACCCGCCCGGAATTTTCAGCTCTTGACAATTTTGGACTCAAACAGGTGATCGGATATAACCTGCCCTCTTGGCAGGATGCAACGGAGCGGTTTTTAAAGGAAATTGGGAGAACATAAACATGTATATCTTCATAACCGGAGTAGCTGGATTCATCGGTTCAAATTTTGTATATCACTACCTTGACATCCACCCGGAAGATATCATCATCGGGTATGATGCCCTTACCTATGCCGGGAACCCTGAAAATCTGGCCGCCCTTCCGGAAGATCAGAAATCCCGATTCATTTTCATCAAAGGAGACATCACAGATCCAGAACAGGTTCAATCGATATTTTCCCGGTATGATATCCAGGGAGTCATCAACTTTGCGGCTGAATCCCATGTGGACAGGTCAATTCATGATCCTGCGATCTTCCTCAAAACCAATATCCTGGGAACCCATACGCTCCTTGATGCCGCACAAGCAGCATGGCGAAAGAATGGGACGTGGAAAAAGAACACAACCTTTCTCCAGGTCTCAACCGATGAGGTCTATGGCTCACTCGGTCCGACAGGTCTCTTTTCTGAGACTACCCCTCTCGACCCACACAGCCCCTACTCTGCAAGTAAAGCAGGATCAGATCTCATTGCAAAAGCATACCATGATACCTTTGGCATACCTTTGGTAATCACCCGGTGCTCGAATAATTATGGGCCTTATCAGTTCCCCGAAAAACTCATCCCTTTAACCATCACCCGAGCCCTGGAACACCAGTCCATACCGGTATATGGTGATGGCCGGCAGATCCGCGACTGGCTCTATGTCATGGATCACTGCCGGGCAATAGATCTAGCCTTCCATAAGGGAAAACCAGGAGAAGTATACAATATTGGGGGCTCGAATGAACGGGAAAATATCATTATTGTAAAAACAATACTGCGGCTTCTGCATGAAATGACCGGAGACCCGGAGATCAACGAAAGCCTGATCACGTATGTTACCGACCGGCTTGGACATGATCGGAGATATGCCATTGATGCCTCAAAGATCAAACGGGAATTCGGATGGGCACCTCAAACTCCCTTTGAGGAAGGGATCCGAAAAACAATCCGGTGGTACCTGGAACATCAAAGTTGGGTAAAAAGTGTCATATCTGGTGAATATTTGAGTTTTTACCAGAAAAACTATGGATGACCTGTAAAGAGAGAAGCAAATCTCATGAAAATGCCCTGTATATTATACATCGGGCCTGATGAGTATCATCATGCCATCCTTTGAGAATTTTTGCCTAAAAAAGGTCTGGAAAATATAACAAAAAATACGGAATTGCAATTTTGAAAGAGAAATTAAAGATAGATAACTTGAATTATTTTCAACAAGATGACAAGTACCGAAATGTCCAGAAAATTGGTACCAAAAACCTCATAAGAAGTCAGGAAATTTAAATTTTTTGAGAAATAAGCGATTCACATCGTTGTATGAAGATCTGGGCACCCGTCAGAATCTCATCAGATTCTTCCTGAGTAATTCTTTTTGGTATAGAATAGTCGGCTTCTCTCGAAGAGTCTCAGACAAAGGCAGATATTTCCACACCATTTCTTCAAATTCTCCCACTCTCACAAAATTACTATTCAGTTGTGAGATCGTCCCTCTGTGAGTCCTTGTAATAATATCCTTTGTTAGAAGCACCGCTTTAGCAGCATAAAACATTGAATAATATGCCCTGGATACAGCGTCATTATAATGGTGGTTTTGATGTAGCTCGCATGCCACGGTATACGTTTCCTGAGCACGTCTGATAAAAAGAGATATTTCCTCACTATTAGGCAATTTGCTTTCCCTCCATTATTACAGTTTTAATGAACGAGAAGTCCCTCTCTTGTTCGAATTCGTCTTCAGAAAAAACCTTAATTGATAGGTATACATTTGTTTTGGTAAAAAAAGAGCAAGCAGTCCCTATTATGTCTATTTTGGATTTTACCGGTAATTTTGAAGTAATAACTAATAAATCAACATCAGAACCAGAATTACCTTCACCCCTGGCCCATGAACCAAACAGAATTACTCGTTTAATTTTTTCCCCATATTTTTCTTGTATCTGTGATGCATATGAATAAATAACATTAAATATTACCTTTTCATCGCTCGAAAACCCCTCCTGATCTCTATTCATCTTGAATACATTTGTAATTCTGATGTATTATATACCCTATGAGGAAGGAGAACTGACTTTCAGTATGAATTGACAAGCCCCTGGTGGAATCGGAAAGGTGATGAGATAGATCGTGTAGCAATAGATCTTGATCGGACACTCATGGCGGAATGCAAAACCGTGATCAATCAGAAGATCAGGCCCCGGATATTCTCGAGAGGTAATGAAAAAAGCAGAATTCATCTCTCACCTCACTCATCCGGTTACCGGTGGAGTGACAACCCGAAAAATTATGAGCAAAGAATAGCTGAAGCAGGATGGCAATTTTTTCTGGTACCTTCACTTTTTTCATTATTTCTGAAAAAACCATCTATATGGCAATAAATTCAGGCTTAATTTTCCACTGTTTTTAAACCTGTAAAATTTTTTGAATGATAGGTATTTCTTCTCATAATCAGCAACAATATAAAGAAAAAACTGATATGAGATATTCATGAAACGTCTAATAATTACTGCAATAGGTGAAGTTCAGCGTGTCGGATACCGGGATCGGGTCACAAAGATCGCCAGAAAAAATAATATTACAGGGATTGTCCGGAATTGCCCAGGATATGATGTTGAAATTATCGCAGAAGGCAATGAAGTTGACTTGGATCGGTTTATTTCTCAAATAAAAATACATGAGGATCCTATCTATGTTGAATCAATAAAAATTGACACAGGAACCTATGAAGGGAAATGGGAGTATTTCGAGATTCAAAGAGGGAAACCAGACGAAGAACTCGGAGAACGCCTGGATGCTGCCCTCACGTATCTGGTACGTATAGATTCGAACAGTCGCCGTTCTGTTGAAATTGGAGAACAAATGCTGGTCAAACAGGATCAGATGTTGGATAAACAGGATCAGATGTTGGATAAACAGGATCAGATGTTGGATAAACAGGATCAGATGTTGGATAAACAGGATCAGATGTTGGATAAACAGGATCAGATGTTGGATAAACAGGATCAGATGTTGGATAAACAGGATCAGATGTTGGTCAAACAGGATCAGATGTTGGTCAAACAGGATCAGATGCTCGATAAACAAGATCAGATGTTGGCGAACCAAAATTATCAGATCTCTCTTCAAAAAATTACAAATCAGGAGATTCAGGAGATGAGATCAGATATCAAAGATTCTCTCAATACAAAATATCAATTTATAGAACAACAATTACATGAAATTCAGACAGTTCTAAAAAATGCAGGTATGATGTCATAATTATTAAATATTAATTTTAGAAGTTGTTGCATAACTTTAAACCGCTGGTACAATGAGGAAAAACTAGATTTTTTATCGCCGATTTTAGGTTCCACTCGAATGGAAATTGTCCTCTTGCGGAAATTGCATTTTGGTTATGCAACTGCTTCTTTAATAACCTCCTTATTGTTCGGTCTGCTCACTTAAAAGAAGACGGGAGTTAAGAGATCGTTGTTCCTGAAAACCATTCTTATGCCGTAAATTTCTTAAATCATAGTAATTGATTTCCAGGTTCGCCCTATCAAAAAAATATATCAAGAGGCTGTTGCATAAAAGTTTTTCATTAGCATTATATGGCAAATTAAACATGTGAACTTTTATATTAACATCGTTAATTTCCCGTATTGTATGTTCAAAATTAATCTGTGCAACAGCCTCTCACATTATCCCATAAACCCTGAGCATCCATCCCGTTCACACTGGAGAAGCATCATACTCACATGAAGTGCCGTAAATATTATTTGAAGGCCGATTATCACACTTGATAGCGAAAGAACAGCGTTTGTTATTTGAGTCAGTGGTCCGGAAACTGTAATCCACTGACTTAATATGTATATACCGCTGGTAAAACCCAGGATCATAAACAACACACCAATGAATAGCAACTTTTCAAGTGTCTTATATTGTAGTATCTGAGTAAACCATGGTCCACAGTCATCCAGTTGGTGTGTAACACTATAGGATTTCATAACCACACCGGAAAGAAGAAACTGAAGACCTCCAAGCACGAGGATATCTCCTAGAATAAATGAATGAAGCCCCTGCAGTTCAACTGATTTTATTAGCCCCACTCCTACCATCAGGGAAAATCCCAAAAGAATAAACAGGAGGCCTGGGACTATTAAAAAACGAAGAGGCCTGATCAGCATAATAAACCGTATATGCCTCCACCCGTCAGCAAAACTGTGCAGTTTTGAAGGTCCTTTTCGTGGATAATAGGTTATCGGGATCTCTTCGACCCTCAGTCCCTTTTTTGCAGCCTCAATAAGCATCTCTGAGGCAAATTCCATCCCTCCGGTATGGAGACTTAACCTCTGAAGTGCATCTTTCCGAATCGCCCGCATCCCACTATGGGTGTCACTGAAGTTTGAATGAAAAGTGAAATTTAATAATCTTGTCAGGAGAGGGTTACCGATATATTGGTGGAGCCATGGCATCGATCCCGGAAGTATTTTCCCTTTTAATCTTGATCCGATTACCATATCTGCCCTCTCTTCTTTTATCGGTCTGATTAATTCAGAGATCAAAGAAAAGTCATACGTGTCATCAGCATCTCCGATAACAACGATCTCTCCTTTTGCCATAGGAAAAGCGGCTAGATACGCATTGCCATATCCTTTTTTATCAGGATGAATAATCCGGGCTCCAAAGGAACGTGCGATTTCCGGGGTTGCGTCTGTTGAGGAATCAGAGATAATAATTTCAAATGGTATATTGTGTTTTATACACCCTGCCCTGACTTTTTCAAGACAGGATCCAATTGTCTTCTCCTCATTTAAGGCCGGAATTATTATCGTTACAAGTGGTTCTATTACCATGCCAAGACCAGTTTCACTAATAACTCTCATTTGAAAGGATAAATGATCTGGCAACTAAGCAAAACCTTGCGATAATAACTCTACTAGGAAATTGGTCTAACCTAATTATCCCTGGATTCCTTCACAGGTAAGGATATTTTCAATTGAATGAAAAATTCTGGACACTCGTCGGCACAACCTTAATAGTGAAAAATATGTGCATGGTCTATTTTGAAAGGAAATGAATACTTAAGGAAAAAGTCAGATAGTACTCATAATGACAAGATCAAAAGACTGGCTGAATACACATTCATCGCACCTTCTTCTCCTCCTTGTGATTGCCTCTGCCCTCCTTGGACTCTGGCTCCGGATTTTACCCATGGATTTCCTTGGCAATGGTCCGGTTCAGAAACTCATTTTCATGGATACCTGGTACTCAATGCGTCAGATTGAGCAAATATCTGCAAATTACCCCGGATATGCCTGGTTCGATCCCATGACTGCGTTTCCATCAGGAAAGGATGTCGACTGGGGTCCGCTCTTCCCATTCCTCTGTGCATCTGTCTGTGTTCTTGTTGGTGCCCTGTCAAGACCGGAAAATATGATTGTCGCATCATACGTTCCTCCTTTAATATTTCTCCTTCTCATTCCCATAATCTGGTATCTGGGAAAATTATCCGGGGATGAAAAAACTGGGTGGATAGCAGCAATACTTCTTCCGGTCATCTCCGGAGAGTTATTATATCGTTCTTTTTATGGATATCTCGATCATCATATTACAGAAACACTCTTCTCAACCCTTTTCATCACCCTCATAGTCGCTCTCCTACTCACCACGAGCACCATTCAAAAGCCCTGGTATACGAAAAAAAGTATCCTCCTTGCCATCTTTGCTGGGATTGTATATTTTCTGGGTCTTATGAACATTCAGACCATGGTGCTTTTTGCAGCAATCTGCGCCCTTATCTTCCTGATCCATGCATTAGTACTCCGGGACCGGAATCATCTTTTCATTCTCCTTCTACATACCTGCCTCTTCTTTATTACATTTACAGTCCTCTATCTCCCTCTTGGATTAACACATGATGGGTTTTCTTTGAGCAGGTATTCGATAGGACATATTCTGGCAGCTCTGGCAATCCCTCTTGAACTGGGATTTCTCACTCTCTTCGCACATCTGTTCGCAAAGAAACCGCGGTTTCATTATATTGGAACTGTGTTGACCTCATTCGCCGCGGGATATGCATTCATTGCGATGCTTACCCCTGATATTGCTGCCCAGATAAACAACTCTATCCACTATTTCTTTTTCTTTTCATATGCTGAATCATATATTAATGAGATGCAGATGTGGGAACCGGTACGGGCGTGGTACTCCTACAATATTGCCATATTTCTTGCATTAGTAGGTATTGTCATCTGTATTATCAGGCTGATTCGTTCGTATCAACCTGCCTTAATGGCAATTCTTGTATGGGGAATCGTTCTCATGTATGCGACTCTGATGCATGTCCGGTATGAATATTACGTAAGTATAGTTATTGTGCTATTTTCTGCGATCGCACTCAGCACAATATATTCAAAAATTGCAGCGAGTGAGCAGCCTGAGAAACGATCAAAGAAAAACCTGGAGATGAAAGATCAGAATCTCCCATATCGTGCAATAGCAGTGGTAGGGATTTTAATGCTTATCATCGTCGGATTTTCAGTCCAGACGGTCATGACCGTTGCAGATAAGCAGATCGGTCTCATCTCAATGACAAATGACTGGGCTGACTCTCTTACCAGGCTCTCACAGATCTCCCCTGATACAGGTGTTGATTATCATAAAATCTATCAAAAAACAGAATTCACCTATCCGGAAAAATCATATGGCGTTCTTTCTTGGTGGGATTATGGACACTGGATAACCTTCCTTAGTCAAAGAATCCCCATAACATCACCCTTCCAGGATAATGTCCCTCCGGTCGCACAATTCCTGGCAGCTCAATCGGAAGAGAATGCAGAATTAAACGCGGATGATGTAAAAGCAAAATATATCATCACAGACTTTGCTACCGTCACCTCGAAATTTGCCGCCCTTCCCCTGTGGGGATATGGCAGAGATCGTATCTCTCAATACCAGGAGACCTATTATCAACCGTCCGGGCAGGGTGGCAGATATGATCCAGTTCTCGTCTTAAAACAGCCATATTTCGAAAGTACCGCTGTAAAGTTACATCTCTCCGATGGCTCATATTCTCCGGGCCAGGGAGGATCACTCCTGACCATTGAGCAATCACCAATGAGCGGAGGCTCCTTTAAATTAATCACGAATGCCATTCAAATCTCTTCTGAAGACGCACAAAAATTCCCCACATCCGATAACCAGATCGTCGGTTCCATCCAGTTCACCAAACCCATCACCGATGTCCCGGCCCTTGGTCATTACCGGCTCATCTATGAATCACCGACAACTGTTGCAGCTGATGAAACCCATCAGATAAAAGAAGTGAAAATATTTGAACGGGTGAAAGGATTCACTCTGCCCGGAACAGGAACCATTGAACTCCCTATAACCACGAATCAGGGACGGAACTTCACCTGGCAGCAAAAAAGTATGAACGGGACATTCACTCTCCCATACAGCACCCAGAACAACCCATACGAAGTACGGGCCACCGGGCCATACCGGATTATTGAAACCGGAAAAACAATTGAGGTATCTGAAGATCAGATCCTCTGATCCTTATACCCGTTTAAAGTCATCCTCGGTCCGCTCGATATCATCCTCTTCAAGATACTCACCTATCTGGACTTCAATCACCTCAAGGGGAATCTTTCCTGAGTTCCCGAGCCGGTGCATAACTCCCGCAGGGACAAACGTACTCTCACCCGGTCTGACAAAGAGCTGCTTTCCATCAAGTTCCACATCAGCGGTCCCATGCACCACAACCCAGTGTTCACTCCGGTGATGATGTCGTTGCAGTGATAAGCGCATACCAGGATTCACCGTCAGTCGCTTAATCTGAAACCCGGGCCCGGTTTCAAGCCCAAGATAGGACCCCCAGGGTCGGTAAACCAGACGGTGTATTTCAGTAATCGGGTTCCCCTGCTTTTTCAGATCCTTAACCAGGTCTCCTACTCTTTCTGCCATGTCGCGCCGGCAGACAAGTAATGCGTCACAAGTCTCGACAACAATCGTGTCTTTTATCCCGATAAGGGCTGCAAACCGGTCCTTGGTCGTCACAAAATTTCCATATGACTCTATGGCCATACAATTCCCTGAATTGTCACAAGCATCCTTCCCCGATATCTCATACCATGCATTAAAATTACCAAGATCGGACCAACTGGAAGAAAGAGGAACAACAGCTACGTTATTTGAATGTTCGAGAATGCCGTAATCTATTGAAACTGAAGGAAGTTCATCCCAGGAACCCCCCTTTTCAAAAATGTCTGCAATAATCGGCTGATATCGTATCAGTTCATTCATAAAAACCTGAACAGAAAAGAGAAACATCCCGCTGTTCCAGAAATATCCATCCTTCACATACTGCCGTGCAGTATCCTCATCTGGTTTCTCTTTAAACTCGTGTACCTGGAATCCTTTCTCCAATGGATTGCCTGGCGCAATGTATCCATATCCGGTATGCGGACTGTCAGGAATAATTCCAAACGTAACCAGGTAGTGTTCACATAAAGGGATTGCTGAACGCAACTCCTCACCGGCTGATGCTCCAAGGAGGTGATCGCTGGGAAAAACCATGATAAATGAATCCGGGTTTTTCTTCGCGATTTCTGTAACTCCCCACGCAATTGCCGGGAGGGTGTTTTTTCCTGAAGGTTCAAGCAGGATCTGCTCATCTGCAATTGGATATCTGAGTTCATTTATCTGATTTTTTACCAGGAAATGATGTAGTTCATTCGTTACTACATAAATATCTGAAGGATTGCTGTTTTCAACTGCTCTCAGGTACGTCTTTTGAAAGAGTGAGTGAGCATTCACCTGAAGAAACTGCTTTGGATAGTAGGTTCTCGAAAGAGGCCAGAGCCTGGTCCCGACCCCTCCTGCTAAAATGATGGTGTATATCTGATTCACGATAGTACATCTGCGTGAAGGAGCATGAAATGAGCTATTTTCATGTGATGATCAACCGTGTTTGAAATGACTACTGAAAATGTTGCATAAATCAATTTTGGTAATATAATAAGGGAAATTATCGTTGTGAATCTAAAAGTAGGTAAACTGAATTTGTCTCATAGTGCTAAAATAAAACATTCATGCTTTGTGACGTTATGGATAAAGAGTTAACCTTTAACTCGAGCTGCTAATTCTTGCTTATTTGCTCTCTAATGGAAGATAGAATTCAATGTTCTTTAATAATTTCTGAAAAATTATTTATTATTTTCGGGAAAAAGTAATTATCTCATAGGGCTCTCATTCCTAAAAATAGGATCTTAAAAAATTAGTATTTTGGGAAATCCTCTCTCTCTATCTGCACTAATTCAATATTTCCTTTTGGAACAGGATACAGGGTAACTGTTACCGTATTAAAGTCGGTAATATACTCATTATCGTTGTATGGAACATAATCCCAGACAATTTTATAAGATTCTACGGTGTTATGTCCTTCGGATACTAATTCAATTGGCTGATCAATCTTTCCGACTTCAATTTCCTGAGCAAACGCTTTTTTTGTAGACATCCAACCTTTTCCTAGGATATAATAAATATCATACAATCCTGGCTTCATCTTCTCAAATGTATGTGATTCCCCTTTTGGAAGATAAATGGAGCAGATTGGATTTGGCCAGTTTGGTTGCGTTAGAACTACTAATGCATCTAGTTCACCTTGAGAATTATCAATAGTCAGCTTATTCAGACCTCCTGTTGGTTCCCTTCCTGAAACTAGAGCACCTTGAGCAAATGACACGATCAATCCAAAAACTATTAATATAATAATACTTTTTAGGGATATCGAATTAATGAGCATAGTTATCACTCTTCTTACAACCTAAAAAAAGTATCGAGAAAAGATGGGCTCGCTGAGATTCGAACTCAGGATCTCCGCCATGTCAAGGCGACGTCATAACCAGCTAGACCACGAGCCCCCGGTTGTGCCTTACAATGTAGCCTTCCAGTCCATTTATAGATTTTGATCTGTTCTTGAAAAAAAGATTAGATCCTGGCAAATTTTGCTGAGTAGATACCCGGCATACCACGGATCGCTTCCATCACCTCTTCAGGGACATCCCCATCAACATTCAGGACCATGATTGCTTCCTCACCTGGCTGGAATCTGCCGACCTGCATACCTGCGATATTGATCTGATGTTCACCAAGGATGGTGGATGCCCTGCCAATAACTCCAGGACGGTCAAGATGCCGTGAGATGATAACCGCTCCTTCGGGGACCATGTCCATGGTGTATCCTGCAATTGACACTATCCTCGCGCCACCCTTGTATAGAACTGATCCGGCAATCACCAGTTCAGAACTATCAGTGGTTACCTTCATGGTGAGGAGATTCTTATACCCTGCAGATTCGCCGGTTGTTGTCTCAGAAACAGCGATACCTCTGTCCTTGGCAATGTATGCGGCATTTACCATATTGACCGGGAAGCGGAGGATAGGATCGAGCAGTCCCTTGATCGCCATATGGGTGATAAGTTTCGTGGACTGCCCGAGTGCTGCAAGATCGCCGCCATAGATCATCTCCAGTTTCTGGACACGCCCGTCAACAATCTGGATCATGAGCCGGCCCATCCGCTCTCCCAGGGTTGCATAGGGCTCAATGATCTCATGCTGTTCGGATGGGATGATCGGTGCATTCACGACATACTTCGCATCTCCCCCACCGAGAACCTCAAGACACTGCTTTGCTATGGAGATTGCCACATTCTTCTGGGCTTCCACCGTACTCGCCCCAAGATGAGGGGTCACTATGATATTTGGAATACCAATGAGCGGAGAGTCTTTTGGTGGCTCTTCTTCAAACACATCAATCGCAGCCCCTGCTACCTTTCCTGATTTTACAGCCGCCGCCAGTGCTGCTTCATCAATGATTCCTCCACGGGCACAGTTAATAATGCGGACCCCGTCTTTCATCGTGGCGATGGACTTTTCATTGATGATATGTCGTGTCTCTTTGATAAGTGGGGTATGAACCGTGATGATGTCGGCTTTGGTAAAGAGAGCATCAAGAGACATCGATTCGATGCCCATCTCCGCTGCTTTATCCGGAGAGATAAACGGGTCATATCCAATGATATGCATGTTAAATGATGATGCGCGTTTTGCAACCTCTCGTCCAATACGCCCAAGCCCGACAATCCCGAGTATCTTTTCATTCAGTTCAACACCCATGAATTTGGATCGCTTCCATTCTCCTGCCTGCATGGATGCATTTGCCTGGGGGATATTCCGGCAGAGTGACTGCATCATGGCCATGGTATGCTCGGTTGCTGCCAGGGTATTTCCTTCCGGAGCATTGGCAACGATAACGCCACGACGGGTGGCAGCATTCATATCGATATTGTCAACCCCGGCCCCTGCACGCCCGATAAACCGGAGTTTCTTGCCTGCATCAATGACCCGCTCGGTCACCTGGGTGCCTGACCTGACAAGCAGCGCGTCATAATTCTCAATGGTTGCAACCAGTTCATCTTCAGAAAGCCCGGTGTTTACATCCACCATGGCATGTTCGCGAAGAATTTCTATGCCTTCTTCCGCGAGTTCGTCACTAACAAGGATGGTATATGTCACAGTACTCTCTAAGAAATCACAGTGAGATCACTTGATAGTTCGCAGATAGAGAGTCTGATTCTACTCAGTATGCCATTCACGAAATTAATGAGTTACTGTCATCGTTTACGTTTTCTTTTTCCTTTCGCAGCGTCTTCAAGATATATAAGTCCCTGCGTACCAACCTGCTCATCTGATACGTTATAAATGCATATCCCGGTTCGTTTTGCATTCTGTACAAAAGGAAGATCAGATTCCTGAATCGTGTAGGGAAAAACATCGACACTCATTCCCATGTCCGAGAACATATCCTGGTACCTTTCTATCCTATCGATGAGTCTTTTTTCACTTTCTTTCATAACAAGGAGCAGATCGATATCACTCCCGGGGACTGCTTTTAATTGTGCAAAAGAGCCAAACACCCAGACTTCAAGGATCTCAGGATAATCCTTAAATTTCTCTAAAATCTCCTTTAATCTTTCTGTTATGAGAGCGTAATCAAGCCAGAATATCCTGACAGAATCTAAGGATATTTCCTGCACTGCTGATTGCCACATGTGCATCTTCCTTGGTAAAGTGTTCATGAGGTGTACCATATGTCAGCCCGTCCGGGTATCGGCTGATAATATAAAGTCTGTCAAGTCGTTTTGCATCAGAGAGTAACTCTCGAGAGATCTCAACATAGTCTGTCAACCCGATGAATAGTTTCTCGACAGAATGACCCCTGGCGTCACCTCCATAATACTGGTACAAGGCTTTTATGGATTTCTCTGCTGCCTGCTCTGATATAAAACATGCCCATTCATAATTTCCAGCTTTACAATTATCAACCGCTGCTTTCAAATCGAATTTCGCCTGCGCTATCCAGTCCTGACTTCTCTCTGGCATAAAAAATTATCTCTCGAACAGGGATGTCTGCACATCCCGGTCTACCATGGTAATGCACCGATCATCAGACTGCTCATCCCTGATCTCAACCGGGTAACATCCGGTCAGACATCCAAGACACAGGTCATGACGGGGGAGACCTATGGCACGTACCAGGGATTCAATGGATATATAATGAAGACTGGTAGCGGTGATACTCTTCCTGACTTCATCGACGTCCTTGTCACTGCCGATAAGTTCTGCCCTCGTAGGCATGTCGACCCCCAGGTAACACGGAGCCTTGATGATAGGCGAGCCTATTCTCATATGTATCTCCCGTGCCCCGGCATCCCGCATCGTCTCAATAATCCGGCGTGATGTCGTTCCTCTGACAATGGAATCATCGACCAGGATGATTGACCGATCACGGAGATGATCCGGTATCGGATTGAGTTTTATCCTGACTGCCCGCTCACGTTTCTCCTGGGTCGGCATGATAAAAGTCCGCCCCATGTACCGGTTTTTAATCAGGCATTCCATGAAGGGAATAGAGGACCGCTCAGAAAAACCGACCGCATATGCAGTCCCCGAATCAGGGACCGTGCAGACAGCATCTGCCTGAACCGGGTTTTCCTCATATATCATCGCCCCGATCTTCCTGCGCACATCATACACAAGAGATCCGTCAATACGGGAATCAGCCCGTGCAAAATAGATAAACTCAAAGACACAGTGCCCCTTCCGCGAGGCTACAGCTATCTGTTTAAACCTGATCTCATCCCCGGAGATATGGATCATCTCACCCGGGAACACATCCCGTTCATATTTTCCATTCAGGGCATCAATCGCTACACTCTCTGATGCAACCATGTACCCTGATTCTGTCCTGCCAAAACAGAGTGGCCGGATACCATGCGGGTCACGAAATGCATAGAGGTCCCCGTCGTAGAGCATCACCACTGAGTAGGATCCTTTCAGACAGGCCATGCATTTCTTCACCGCATCCTCTATGGTGCCTCCTTTTCTGATTGACTCGGTAATTATCTTGGAGATGATCTCCGTATCTGATGTGGACCAGAAGATCTGCCCCCGGTCCTCAAACTGAGCTCTGAGCTCCCGATAATTCACGAGGTTCCCATTATGCGCCAGTGCGATCACATGCCCGCGAAATGTGAATAAAAATGGCTGAATGTTCTCAGGCCGGTTCTCGCCGGTGGTCGGATATCTGACATGCCCGATTCCAACGGTCCCGACCAGCGATCTGAGCATCTGCTCACTGAATACTTCAGAGACTAAACCGTTTCCTTTGTGTTTACACAGGCCTGAACCGTTAAATGTGGCAATGCCCGCACTCTCCTGACCACGGTGCTGGAGAGCATATAACGCATAATAAAGAGAAAAAGAGACGTCGGCAGAACTAGTGATGCCAACGATCCCGCACATGATTAATGGGTTGCAACTTTCGGCCGCTTGGTGATCCAGCCGTAAGAACGCATGCGGGTAGAGCGACCAAATCCACATGATGAGCAGATTTTATGACGCTTGTGATAGGACATCCGACCGCATCTTCTGCATGTCAGGTGAGTCTGAGTCTGTCGTTTACCTCGTGATGGTGTTCCTTTTGACATTTATTCTGCCTCCTTATTGGGGATTCGGGGAGATGTAGATTACATTATCGCCGCGAATAATCAGGGTACCGATACTCTGTGCCTGTCCTTGCACGATCTCCTCGGCTTTATCGAGCACAAGGTTCATGTGGACGTCGTATCCCTGGAGAACTCCTTTGATTTCTCTGCCCCCTTTAAGGGATATCAGTACTGGTTGGCGATTCAGGACCTGATCTAAAATATCCATAGGTCTTTTAGTCATATCAATACCCTGCACTACTCGAAATGAGTGAATAAATTGCGCCGGGATGATTCATAAACATACCTGTCATCCCATCAGTCAGCCGGGTGCGTATTGTTTATGGGAGTTCAGGTAGCCGTACTATAGAGCATATGGGTAAACTGACCTCAAAAAGAAGACATTCAATACGAAAATCCCAGGTGAGCGGCATACTGGAACGGCTCAAAGAAGAGATCGGGGATGGAGCAGATCAGTTCGAGGGGAAAAATATCGAGATAATCGAGACGAACCAGGATGTCCATCTCTATCTTATCGATAAGGAGCCTGTCCTTCTTGAAAAGGATGGGATTTTATTCCCCAGTCTGCGGGGTGCGGTAAGCCGTCCCTTCCCCCAGAAACGTATCGTGGTTGACATGGGGGCGGTGTCCTATGTGGTGAATGGTGCTGACATCATGCGACCTGGTGTAGTTGATGTAACGCCTGATGTTACTGCCGGGAAACCCGTTCAGATAGTAGATGAGCGTCATGGAAAACCACTGGCCCTTGGGATAGCATTGTATGATGCCGCCGACATCCTCGCGCAGGAGAAAGGAAAGGTTGCCCGGACCTGGCATCACGTCGGTGATGATATCTGGAATCTTGAGTTCTGAAAAGGGAAAGGACGCCTGTCAGGCCTGAAAAACCAGTATCTTTATTACAACTGACAGAAAAGGTTCTTATATGGGACTTCGCGACCTTCTCTTCGGAAGCAAGGATACCTCTTCCCCGGACGAATATAAAGATCTCACTCTGAAAGAGTACGAACTAAGTGAAAACCCAGCCCTTCTTGTCAAGGTCGCCACGGTTACTGGTCTGCGGGAAAGTCAGATCGTCAAAGATCAGGTATATGACGGGAATATTGTTATTGTTGACATTACCCGCCTGAAAATGGACAAAATCAATTATGAACGGGTCATGAAAGACTTCTACCAGGTGGCCCGTGATGTTGACGGAGATATTGTCGGCCTTGGTGATCAGCAATACGTGATCATCACCCCAAAAAACGTCAAGATCTCCCGTGACCGCATCGGTGGCGGTGCCTGAACTTGGAACAGGATGTCAGAGGGATCTGTCCGGCCTGCGGGGAAGAGGTTGACTGGACATATAAAACGGAGAATATTCCCTATTTTTCCGATATACTGATTATTACCTGCTCATGTCCTGAGTGCGGGTATCGGTTTTCAGACGTGCAGAATATCAGCACGAATGAGCCGGTCCGGTACATCTATTGTGCGTGCTGTGAGGATGACCTCTCGGTCAGGGTTGTCAGGAGTAGTGCTGCAAAGATTACCATCCCTGAACTTGGGGTGGAGATCAATCCCGGCCCGGCCTGTGAAGGGTTCGTGTCAAATGTGGAAGGGGTTCTGTTCAGAGTTGACAAGGTTCTTGATGGGATTCTGATCGATGGCGATGATGAACAACGGAGAAGAGCACTTGCCCTGAAGGAGAGAATTATAAACATCCGGGATGGAAAAGAGAGCATCACGCTTATTATTGAAGATCCTCACGGAAATTCACTCATCTATTCGGACAATGCAAAAAAAGAGACATATTGTCCTGAATCAGAATAACTTCTTTCCATTCAGACTAATGCCCGGTGTGCCGGTAATATGCCCTACTATCTGCGCATCAGGGAAATATTTCTGAACGGTTTTTACTCCCTCTTTTGGAAGGATGAACACGTACCCCATCCCCATATTGAAGGTCCGGTACATTTCAGGTTCTGATATCTGACCAGCCTTTGCAATCCACTCAAATATCTCCTGGGGTGGAAGTGGCGCATCAAACACGTAACCAAATTCCCCAAGCCGGTTCAGGTTTAAGAGCCCTCCACCGGTGATATGACACATCCCATGAACCGCTGTCTCCGCGCAGACTTGGAGGGCATCTGCATAGATCCGGGTTGGTCGCAGGAGCTCATCACCCAGTGTAGCCCCGGATGGCAGGCGATCAGAATAGGATCCGTGCTGCTCGACCATCCGGCGGGCAAGAGTAAGGCCATTGCTGTGAATTCCTGATGAAGGGATTCCCACCATGCAGTCACCTGGAGTTATGGCAGATCCGGAGATGACTTTCTCTTTCTCCTGAATGCCCAGACATGCCCCGGCAAGGTCAAGCCCGGTCACAAGACCCTTGAGTGTTGCTGTCTCACCACCGAGGATGGAGAGGTTAGCTTGCCTGGCTCCTTCATTGAGGCCCTTTCCAATCTGACGCATCTGTTCCTGTGAGAGTTCTGAGGTTGCGATATAATCAACAAAGGCCACCGGTTCAAGGTTCATGACGTACAGGTCATTGACATTCATCGCGATGCAGTCGATACCAACGGTGGACCAGTCCTGTAAGGCATCGGCAACCAGCATCTTTGTCCCTACACCGTCTACCGCCATTGCCAGGACATACTTGCCAAATGAGATGAATCCGGCAAAATGTCCAATCTCCGATGCCATACCGAACTGGTCTGTTCTCCGGTAGGTCAGTTCGGAGATGAGGCTTTTCACGGCTGCTGCTTCAAGATCAATATCCACACCCGCTTCCCGGTACGCATCCTGCTCCATCTTCATGCCTCCTCATTCATGAGATTAAATTCGTCATGAAGGACCTTGACTGCACGTGGTCCGTCCTGCTGGCGGACGACAAATGAAATGTTCACTTCAGATGACCCCTGTGAGATCATCATCACATTAATCCCTGCCTTCCCAAGGGCTGAGAAAGTCCTTCCTGCCGTACCTGCCATCCCGGCCATGCCTGATCCCACGACTGCCACTGCACAAACATCCTCGTTTGCTGTGATATCCCTGAACACACACCGCTCCTTGAGGGGTAATAAAGCCTCCATCGCGGTTCGGACCTGGTTTGCTTCGATTATCAGGGTGATATTTGCTTCAGATGATCCCTGTGAAATCATCATGACATTGATCTGATGTTCAGCAAGAAGCGTGAAGATATGCCGTGCAACTCCTGGTCTTCCAACCATCTGTGCTCCGGCGATGGTAATGGCAGCGACCTTGTCTATGTAGGTGATGGCCTTCACTACCCTGGAGTCTTTCTGCTCACCGCCCTCAATGACGGTTCCCGGATAACTTGGATTGAAAGTGTTCTTCACCCACACCGGGATCCCCTTCTGCATGGCCGGCTCAATGGATCGGGAGTGCATGACCTTGGCACCAAAGTACGAGAGTTCCATGACCTCGATGTAGGAAATCCGGGGGATGACCCGTGCCTCAGGGACCAGGCGGGGATCGGTGGTCATGATCCCGTCAACGTCGGTCCAGATCCATATCTCATCAGCATCAAGAGCAGCGCCGATGATGGTTGCCGAATAGTCTGACCCGGATCTACCCAGCGTGGTAACGACTCCTTTCTCTGTGCAGCCCATGAACCCGGTGATCACCGGAACAGAATGGTCGAGGATCGGTTCCAGCCGGTTTTTGATACGCGCCTCACCTGCCGGGAGAGCTATGGCATCACCATGGTTTTCTGTCGTAAGGATACCTGCCTCGCATCCGTCAAGGACCATGGACGGGATCCCCCGCTGGCGGAGTGCGGCACTGATGATCGGTGCGTTCAGTCGCTCACCAAAAGAGATGATATAATCACGGGATCTGACCGTCAATTCCCTGAGATGGTAGACCGCATAGAGAAAATCACGAAGGTTCTCAATGCGCCTCGTTATGATCCCGCTGATTTCAGGGGAGAAGTCCGGGGCTACCTCTTTCAGGGTTGAGAGGTGCCCTTCAGTCAGATATGCGACGAGATCTGTAACTTCAGCCGCATCCCGGGAAGTGACCATTGCTTCTGCGCAGGTGATCAGCCGATCTGTAACCCCTCGCCGTGCAGAGATTACAATTGCCAGACGATCATGTCTGGAATAGCGATCATATACAATATCTACAGCCCTTCTGACTGACTCCGCGTTCTGGACAGAAGTGCCCCCAAACTTCATGATGAGCTTCATGCAGGTGCAACTCTCCGTTACTATGGATCTTTTTTTCTCAAAAGGGATGCTACAGGCGTGGCTGGAGGGGAGACTGTCCTACCAAAACATCAAAGTCGTTCTGACAGTGACGTGTATATAATGCAGATTCAGGAGATCATCCAATCCCATGTTCTGGTAATCGGGAGCGGAGGTGCAGGAGTCCGTGCTGCCATCGAGGCCTCTGCGCACGGAACCTGTGTACTCATTTCCCGGACCATTGCCGGGAAAGGCGGATGCACAATCATGGCTGAAGGCGGGTATAATGCGGTGATGAATGAGGCAGATTCTATCGCCGATCACTTTGCCGACACCATGAAGGGTGGGGCATATCTCAATGATCAGGATCTGGTGCATGTCCTGACTAAAGAGGCCCCTGACCGGATGCAGGATCTCATCTCCTGGGGCGCGGTGTTTGATGTCACCGACTCATGCACGATCTGTCAGCGACCTTTCGGAGGCCAGTGTTTTCCACGGACCTGTTATGCCGGAGACCGGACCGGACATGAGATGATGATAACTTTGATGGAACGGCTGGCACACACACCGGTCCGTGTATGTCATGAGGTTGCCGCCTTTGATCTGCTCATCTCTGAAGGACAGGTGATCGGCGCCCTGGGTCTTGACCGGAAAGGCAGGCTCTATACGTTCCTTGCTGATGCCACTGTCCTTGCAACCGGCGGTGGGACACGGGTCTACGATATCTCCACAAACTCCACGAGTGGGACAGGTGACGGATATGCGATGGGGTGGCGCGCCGGGGCAGAATTGATCGATATGGAACAGGTGCAGTTCCATCCGACCGGTGCGGTATATCCCTGGGATGCACGGGGGAGGCTGGTCACTGAAGCAGTACGGGGAGAAGGGGGAGTTCTCAAGAATTCCCTTGGTGAGCGGTTCATGTCCCGGTATGATCCGGATCGGATGGAACTCTCAACACGGGATGTCGTAGCACGCGCTTGTGCAACCGAGATCATGCAGGGAAGAGGGACTCCTCATGGTGGTGTGTGGCTGGACGTGACCCATCTCCCCGCCCGGACCATTGAGGAACGACTCCCGGTTATGCTGGAACAGTTCCTGAAATACGGGGTTGACATCCGGACCGAACCAATGGAGGTCGCTCCTACTGCGCATCATATCATGGGTGGTCTTCGTATTGATCCCTCCTGTCAGACCACACTTCCTGGTTTGTATGCCTGTGGTGAAGTTTCCGGAGGGGTGCATGGTGCGAATCGTCTGGGTGGAAATGCCCTTGCAGAAACACAGGTCTTTGGGGCGCGGGCAGGGGCGTCAGCAGGGAGAAATGCCCGTCGGGAAGGAGAGGTCCCGGATGATCAGATTACCTCTGCAGTCCTGATGCTCGAGGGATATCTCAACGGCGATATCCTGCCTGACCAGGTGAAGGGTGAAGTGCAGCGGATCATGTGGAAGGGAGCAGGAATTTTCAGAAACAAGGCTGCACTTGAGGAAACAAGGGCCGCACTCGATGTATTGTCAAGAAAAAGGCTCAAAGCAGTCGATCCATCGGGATTCATAGATTGTTGTACGACCCGGAACATGATTGATACTGCGCGGCTTATCGTGACCGCGGCACTTCTTCGGGAGGAGTCCCGGGGAGCACATGTCAGGACTGATGTCACACAGGACTGGGATAATCAGACGTCACCGTTCGGGCATACGATCCTGACCAGGACCGGGGCGACAATAGAGCGGAGGAGATCCTGATGCACGTTTCAGTACAAGTCGCGCGGTTTAACCCGGACACAGATGCAGAACCCCGCCTTGAACCCTGGACCGTGGAGGTTGAAGACGGCGCGCGGGTTCTCAATGTTCTGGATGCGATTCACAGCCGGGATCCCACCCTTGCATACCGGTCCAGTTGTCGCGCAGGTCAGTGTGGGAGTTGTGCGGTCAGGGTGAATGGAGAACCGGTCCTTGCCTGCACTGAAGAGGCACGGGATGGTATGGTCATCGAACCACTTGATCTTCCGGTTATGAAAGACCTGATGGTGGATCTGGTATCAGGTATATCCGCCATTCCCCGAATCCATACCTGTGAGTGTGGCATTCTTCCCAAACAGGAAGAGATAGAGCGTATAAAACCACTTCGTGATTGTATCGAATGCCTCTCCTGTGTCTCGATCTGCCCGGCGATGAAAGTCACTGATTTTCTGGGGCCTACCTCTATGCGCTCTCAGATGCGGATAGCCCTTGATCCCCGTGAACCAGGAAACCGGATCCGCGAAGCCCTGTCCCAGGGGCTCTTTACCTGTACCAGCTGCAACCGATGCTGGCGGGTCTGTCCGAAAGATATCGAGACACCGGGAAAAGCCATTGAAAAACTCCGAGAGATTGCAAACCGTGAAGGACTCACTCTGCCCAGACACCTGGAAGTTGCTGAACTGGTCAGAACGACAGGCAGGAGCGTTGAGCCGGGAAAACAGATCTTCCTTGATCTCGTGGATGAGGTCATTGAGCCATACGGAGAAGTGAAGCGTGAAGTGGGATTTTTCTCCGGTTGTATGTTCAATGCACGGCTTCCTGAACGTGCCATGGATATGCTTGAAGTTATGCGAAATGCCGGTATCAGGGTGATCATTCCAAAAGAACAGGTCTGTTGTGGGTCTCCGCTTATCAGAACCGGACAGACCTCATTCCTGAATGAACTGAAAGAAAAGAATATCCGGGCATTTCAGGATCGGGGAATTCAGACGGTCATGACCATGTGCGCAGGGTGTGGCGCGACACTCAAGCACGACTATGAGACTCCTTTCGAAGTCAAAGATGTATCAGAGATTTTGACCGAGACTGGCATTCCACCTCTGACAAAAGTCCCGGTGACGGCAACCTATCATGATCCCTGTCACCTGATGAATGGCCAGCAGATTACACAGCAGCCCCGTGAAATTCTGGAAATGGCCGTTGAGCGGTTTGTTGAGATGCCTGCACAGTGTTGTGGGTCTGGTGGCGGTGTCAGGTCAGGGCTGCCTGATGAAGCAGCGGCACTTGGAGAACTCAGACGCGCTGCTATCAATAAAACCGGGGCTGATATCGTCGTGACCATCTGTCCGTTCTGTGAATACCACATCCAGGAGCATAGTGACCGGCCGGTGAAAAATCTCATGACGGTTCTGGTGGAAGCACTGGGTAAAAAACCCACCACGCTGTGATGAAGCGGGATCCTTCCTTTGTCCATGAGTATCTGCGGATGTTCTCCCTGCCTGATCAGGATGGTCAGACCACGCTCCAATGGGATCAGACAACCCGGTGTGATACCCTGTGTATCAACGACGATGAGTACTGCAGGTATACCAATGAGTTCTGGACCGCACGGCAGCGGCAGGCATCAAAACTTCATGAGATCTCATACCGTGCCTGCTTCAAACCTCAGCTCCCCCGGTTTTTCATAAGTCTCCTGACTGAACCGGGAGAGAGAGTCTATGATCCCTTTACCGGCAGGGGCACAACACCACTGGAGGCAGCACTGCTTGGCCGTCAGATCATCTCTAATGATATCAATCCGCTCTCCCGCATCCTGACTGAACCCCGGCTTTTTCTGCCGGTGTATGAAGAGATCAAAGCACGCCTGTATGCAATCCCTGACAATCCGGAAGAAACCAGCGAGATCGATCTCTCGATGTTCTATCATCCTGATACCCTTCGCACCTTGTGCAGTATCCGTGGCTACCTGCTTGACCGGGAGAAAAGAGGGGAGCTGGATCGAACCGATGCATGGATCAGGATGGTAGCAACAAACCGGCTTTCCGGTCATTCACCAGGTTTTTTCTCAGTCTACACTCTTCCACCCAATCAGGCGGTATCACCGGAACGTCAGATTACCATCAACCGTGACCGGAACCAGATACCTCCCTATCGGGATGTCAGAGAGATAATTCTGAAAAAGTCACGGTCATTACTCCAGGGGATTGATCAAAAACAACGGGAGAACCTCATCCGTGCGGCAGATTCCTCACTCTTCATCACTGGTGATGCACGACGTACTCCTGAAATCCCGGATAATACGGTATCTCTGACTGTAACCTCTCCTCCCTTCCTTGATATCGTGCAATATGCCACCGACAACTGGCTGCGGTGCTGGTTTAATGGTCTTGATGCAGAGGAGATAGGAAAACAGATCACCATCACCAGAAAACTTGCCGACTGGGAAGCGGTTATGGGGGAAGTATTCAGGGAGTTATTCAGGATTACCAGACCTGGCGGATATGTGGCATTTGAGGTGGGTGAAGTCAGGAATGGTTCTGTCAGACTTGATGAACATGTCATCCCCCTTGGGATCACAGCAGGGTTTACCTGTACTGCCGTTATCATTAATCAGCAGGATTTTACCAAGACTGCGAATATCTGGGGCGTAAATAACATGTCCGTAGGGACGAATACCAACCGGATTGTTTTATTTTTTAAGAACCCTGAATGAGGTATGTGTTCGGTTTAGTAAAAAGAATAATTAACACTAAATTCCCATTAGTAATGGGATGATAGATCTCTTCTCTCTTGATCAGGCTATCCAGGATCAACAATACAGGTTTTTCAATAAAGACCCTGGAATTCAGAGAGACATCAATTTTCAAAAATATTCTGCCCACCAGGGGATAGTAATCATCTCCGGTATCCGCCGGTGTGGAAAATCAACCCTGCTCTTACAATTCAAAGATTTTTATAATCACGTCAGTTATGTGAATTTTGATGATGATCGGTTTATCAGATTCACGCATGATGACTTTCAGACGCTCCTTACGTTGCTCTTGAAGTTAAATCCAAATGCTGATGCTTTTTTCTTTGATGAAATCCAGAATATTGCGGGATGGGAACGTTTTGTCAGGAGACTTCATGATGAGGGTTATAAAATTTTCATCACTGGTTCAAATGCACATCTCCTCAGTTCTGAATTGGGCACTCACCTGACCGGCCGGTATGTGAAGATTGAATTATTTCCCTTTTCATTCAGGGAGATCCTCCAAGGGAAAAAAATTGATCCGAGTGATAAAACAACACAAAACTTCGCCCTGGTTCTGAAAGAATTTGAAACATTTCTGAGTGACGGGGGATTTCCTGAGTTTATCCACTACCAGGAACCAGAATTTGTAATCCGGACATATGAGGATATTCTCTATCGGGACATTGTGGCACGGTATGGAATCCGCGATGTCAGTGCGGTGAAACTTCTTGCTCATTACCTGATGACAAATTTCACCCGTGAATATGCGTATACCTCACTTGTTCAGGTGTCAGGACTGAAAAGTGATACATCAGTCAGAAATTACATTCGATTTTTTGAAGATGCATACCTCCTGTTTGAATGTGTGAAATACGATTACTCGTTAAAACGGCAGTTTACCCAAGGAAAGAAGATCTACGCAATAGATTCCGGGATGAGAAATGCCATATCCCTGAAATTTTCACAGGATATTGGAAAGTCATTTGAAAACCAGGTGTATATCGAGCTCATCCGGAGGGGATATGAGGTCTGGTATTTTCGGGATAAGGGTGAATGCGATTTTATCGCCCGAAGACCCGGTTCAATGCTCGCCATCCAGGTCTGCTATGAAGTTACGCCAGATAATTTTTCCCGGGAAATCAACGGCCTTACGGAAGCGCTGGAAAAAACTGGAGCAGTAGCAGGAATTCTTCTCACGATGAATCAGAGGACAATTCCAGATTACGGGGGAAATATGGAAAAAGAAATTCAGGTGATCCCTGCATGGGAATGGTTTACCTATCTGTCTGACTACTGTGTCATCAGATAGTCAAATGCTGAAAGAGCTGCTTTTGCCCCTTCACCACAGGCAATGATGATCTGTTTTCCTGCAATTGAGGTGACATCCCCGGCAGCAAATATACCAGGAGCACTGGTCCGGCAGTTAATATCTATCACAATCTCTTTCTGATCATTTAATTTGAGCAATCCCTCAACAAAGGAAGTATTTGGAATCCACCCTATCTCCGTGAACAATCCGTCAAGCTTTAAGGTCTTCTTCTCACCGGTCTCCCGGTTTGTAATAACAATGCCTGAAAGCCGGTCATCTCCGATAAGTTCGGTCACTTCATATCCGGTATGGGTGATGATGTTCTGCTTTTGCGCGTATTGTGAGGTGTACACTGCATCAGCCCGAATGCTGCTCCGGACAATGAGATGCACTTCTTTTGCAATACCACTCATCTCAAGTGCAGTCGTAAGCGCTGAGTTCCCCCCACCGACAACTCCAACCACCTTCTCTTTAAAGATCGGCCCGTCACATGTTGCACAGACTGAAAGACCCCTTCCGATGAACTCCTCTTCTCTTGCCACGCCGAGTTTTCTTGGCTTTTTTCCCTGGGAAAGGATTATTGTTTTTCCTTTATATTCCTGGTCTGATACGGTTTTCACCGAGAATCCGCCACTGGTCGGGAGAAGGGAGTTGACCTGATCAAGTTCAATCCTGATCTCCAGTTCCCGGATCTGCTCTTCAAACTTCGCCATCAGGTCATCACCGGTGATCATCCGGTATCCCATGTAATTCTCAATATTCCAGCTCTCAAGAGCCTGACCTCCGATGTCCGGTGATATCATAAGCGTTTTCAGATTCTTCCTGACACAGTATAACGCAGCAGTCAGGCCTGCAGGGCCTGCACCGACAATAATCACATCAAACATATCTGGCTTTTTTCCGGTGGTAAACAGCGCCCTGAGTTTGTCTGTATCGAACCCGACGATGACCTCCTCACCTGCAACGATGACCGGAACCCCATATTGTCCTGAGAGTTCAACCATCTCCTTGGCTGCTTTCCGGTCAATTCCCACATCTACCGAGCGGTATGGAATATTATTTCTGTCTAAAAACGCTTTTGCAAGCCGGCAGTATGGACAGTTCTGAGTTGAATAGACCGTGACCTCTGGCATATGAGATAGGTATGTGTCGGTCACGTAAAAAAAGAAGCGGGGTGCAGCATTAGTCTCTGCGGGCAAGAATGATTAATGCAAGTCCTGCTGCTATCGGGGCGATAAAGAGCGGTGCCTTCGTCTGTGTCTCTGTTGCTACCGGTGTTTCTTCACCGGTCGGGACATTGGCAATGGTTCCAGACTGGGACGGGGTGACTGATGCATCGATGCTCCCCTCTTTTCCGGGGGTGAAGGTCAGATCAAGTTTTTGAGACTCACCTGCATAGAGTTTGACCTTCTGGGCAGCCTGCTTCTCTCCAATCCAGAAGGTGATGTACTCACCTATCTGGTCTTCAGCTCCATTGACTACCAGACGGCGGTCAAAAGTCCCCGCTCCCCCATATGCACCGGGAGCAGTAGTGGTGATGTTACCAACTTCGGTCCCGTTTACTTTCGCGATAATTATTGTTCCAACTTCTGCGGGTGTTTCGTTTATTGATACATTACCATAGAATTCGTATGGCAGCGGAGGAATTGCTGATACTCCTGCGGCCAGGAGGATAATAAACAAAAAGCATAATCCGGTTTTGTACATCATGTTCCAAGTCTCCATTCTGAATATGTCCTAAGAAAAGGGAGTATAAAAATATAGGGTTTGTTTTACGTACCTGGGCTGAGGGTACCGGGTGCATCAAGATAAATCCAGAATCCCTCTCCCGGAGTCAGCATAATCTGGTTCTGTCCCCCTTTTATGCCTGCATCCCGGTACTGCTGCCTGCCAGCGTCGTACGAGACAACATATGACCATGATGAGATTCCTGACAGGGCAGTTTCAGCAGATTGCGTTGAGGTGCCGCTGATCCCTGCAAGATTCCAACCTGCGTTCAGGTTCTTCGGTCCGGTTGGTGATCCCTGAGCGGTCAGAGGGATGGTGACCGGACTGGTTGTGTATATCCAGTATCCCGTCATGGGGATCAGCCGGTCGCCTTTCCCTATAGTTATCCACCCGGCTGAAGGATCATATGTCAGAATCGAATGGCCGGCACTCTGAACATCTTTGAAAATATCCGCATATTCAAAACCGGCAGCAGGCTGCATGGGGATACTGATAAGGTTCCATCCGGTCTGAAGAGTAACCGGGATCTCCTGGGTTGATGGTTCTGTCGGAGGTGCGCCTCCGGATACCGTTACCGTCCCGCTCTTTGCTTCTGCCTGAAGGGGATTTCCTGCATCATCATCGATCTGGAGGTTCTGAATAGTAATCTGTGCAGTCCCGCTACCGGCCGCCTGTACTGAGAGGGTGGCAAGGGTGACCTGTGTTGCACCTGCCTCTACTCCGCTGTTCAGATCAATAGCCCGGAGAGCATACGATCCCCCGTCACCAGGTACTGCTTCTGAGAGGGCCGCCCAGGAAGGAAATGTTGCTCCGGTCACCACAGCTACTGCAGCATTGTCAGACTGCACGGTCATCTGGTACCCGGATATTCCTGTTGATGCCGAGTCAAGCAGGATATCTATCGTACCTGTATTTCCAGGCGAAAGTGTTGCAGGCTGTATGGATACTGTCGCGCCCTCTACTCCTGAAATAACAAACCCGATCATAATAATCAGGATAATACATACTGGGGAAATTTTCATGATTGAATCTCCGTAAATAGTGCCTGGACATCGCTCAGATCCAGGGCTCCGTTCTCATTAAAATCAAATGCAGATACATATCCCTGACTTTGCAGGCAGGAGAAATACTTGAAGAATACCGTTGGATCCTGCAGGTCCGTCTTGCCATTTCCGTTCATATCCTCATATCTGCCATCACCATCAGGATCGGTCGGAACCGGGCCGTCTCCACCCAGTGGGCCGATCGCAGGTTCTGCCGGAATCGTCATTGCTGGCAGTGGTTCAGACTCTGAAACCGGCTGGGCAGTACTCCCTTCCACCTCAAGGATCCAGAGATCACCACTCGAATGATCCCCTGATATATCACCATCTGATGATGCAGTCATACCGGTGATCATCAGGGTATCGGCGTTGGTATGTTTCACCCAGGATCCCCGATCAACTGATGAGCCTCCGATCTGTCTGTACCAGAGCAGGTTCCCGTCTCCATCCACTTCAGCTATCAGCAGATCCGACTCACCATGATTACCGGTAAAGTGACCATCAACTGAGTAGCTGTCACCAACAAGGTATGCTCCTCCTCCCGGTGACGGCTCAAGTTTCCAGACATTGTCACTAAAGCTTCCGCCATAGGTCTGTTTCCAGACAAGGGTTCCATCAGGGGTAATCCGCATCAGCCAGACATCTCCTGCTCCATGGTTTTTCCCGACATCACCATCTCCTGATGCAGTAACTGCAGCAACCATGAGGTCTCCTGATGTAAGTTCGATGACCGAATGGCCCCATTCCAGTCCCGACCCCCCAAAGGAACGCTCCCAGATCACGGTCCCGTTCAGATCGGTTTTTATCACCCATACATCGCTGCTGGTCCGGTTTCCGGATACCATACCATCGGTTGAGTTGGTATTTCCACACGCAACGAGGCTATTGTCTCCGGTCAGGGTAATACTTGCCCCGCTGTCACGTCTGCTCCCGCCATATGTCTGCTCCCACAGAACGGTTCCATTCCTGTCCAGTCTGATAAGCCAGAGATCTCCCCCCCCGAGTTGTCGTCTGGTATATCCGTCTGAAGACATGGTATACCCGCACAGAACATATCCTCCGTCCGGCAGTAAAACAACGTCCGATCCCTCATCAGTCAGACTGCCACCAAGGGCCCGATCCCAGCGGATATTTCCGTCTGGTCCAAGATTAATGAACCATAGATCTCCGTTTCCATGATAGCCGGTTACATCACCATTGTATGAACCGGTGGTACCGATGACTGCCGCCCCCCCATCCGGAAGATTCCTCACAGACAACGCATAATCGGTCTCATTTCCCCCGAAGAGTTTCTCCCAGATGATAGACCCGTTCGTATCAAATCTGAGGACCCAGGCATCGCCATTCCCCAGGTGCTCAAGATTAATTGATTGATCCGGATATGCTACACCGCATACGGTTGTATTCCCATCAGGTGAGGTATCCAGGCCATACCCCCATTCAGCCCCCTCCGGAAGTCCGAATACCTGGTTTTTCAGTATATCTCCTGGCGCTGCCCCACATACCATTACCGGGAGTATTGCAAGGACACCGAAAAGTATCAACGAGTAATGCCTCAGCACGATTCTCTCCCCCATTCTGAAATATTCGGAGAAAGTCAATATAAAGGTTCTTCACCAGCCTCCCTGTTCAGTCCGTAATACCTCCCTCACGTCGACGTTTTATGTCATCGTTCCGGCCATATGGCATGACAGAGCGTAAACAAGCAGTATTGATTGGGGATACCCTTTCTTCGTGAGAAAACCATATAATAAGTAAGGTTTGATTGGGGGTCAGGTGTGTTCCATGATGGATGATGATATTCAGATACTGTATAAAAATGGAATTGAGGCATATCGGAGAGGAGAATTACAAAAGGCATCCGATCTCCTGATGCAGGTGGTTGAGGCATCAGAAGAAGATCATCGTGCCTGGAATGCCCTGGGGGTGGTCTTTACCAGGATGAAAAAATATGAAGATGCCGAAGTGTGCTTTGAGAATGCCCTTACTCTTGACCCCTCCAATGAAGTATACATGAGAAACAGGGAGAAGAATCAAGGCCATATGAAAAAAAGTGTGAAGGATCACCTCTCCGCATTACAACTCCCTCAGCTTTCAGAAATTCCTGTTTTATATCGTGCCATCGGGATTGTCGGCATTATCGCCCTTATCGTCATGCTAGCCCTGGTTCTCCCTCCTGTTCTCAATCCTCCTCCACAAGCACTATCATCTGGAGAGATCCCGGTGATCATTGATATCACCGAAGATCTGGTGATCATCAATAATCCCGGTGGCCCTGGTTTAGAAAAGGTGCAGAAATTTGAGATAACAGTAAACAATCAGAGCATGGACTCACTCGGCCCCGTCCCCCGGATATTGAATCCATATCCTCCCTCAACCCTGGCAATACCTATTGATGACCTCTATCCTGTCTCTGATAATAATATTGTCACATTCCGGGTGACTGCACTGTTCCAGGATGAATCTTCCCGTGAGGTAATAACAAAGACCCTGACCCTCCCGGTGATAGAGGAAGAACCGGTTATCGAAGAACCGGTATTCATCCCCCATGATCCGCTGTTTAAACCCGGGGATGTTCTGCTCAGAAAAGAGAATGGGACCTACCTGCTCATCTCTGAACTTCTGCCAGATAACCAGTACCGGATTGAGGAATTAATCAGACGAAATGACGGGTATTTTGTAGTTCAGCCAGGCCTTGCCAGGAATGGAAGCATGCAGGAGTACGAGTTGCTCTATCAGAAAACTGCAGAGCTGCCGGTACCGGCTGATTCAGTCTTCAAACCTGCAACTCCCTATCAGGCACGAAGCACCACGACCTCTGCAGCAGGAAAAAACCCTCTCTATGTTCCCGGTGATCTCATCTCCCGGTCATCAGGATCCACCCAGGAGGTACGTGTTGTCCTGGGATATGATCCGGCAACCGATGAATATGCAATTGATACAATCAGCAGGTACTACACGGGAGAATGGGGATACCGTCCTGATACCACTGCCGAATGGATGAGTAGGGCCGATCTTGAACACACCTATCCTGCCCGAGTAAACCGGATCGCTCTCAGCCAGATAGGAATAGGGGCAGACTCCTCTCCTCCGGGTACAGAGCCCAAATATCGGGAAGGTGATATCGTTGCCCGCGACCGGGGTGCAGATGCCGCACAGCTCCTCATCCTCTCTTACAATCCGAAGACCGGAGAGTATGGTACGGATATCATCCGCCGTTCATATGATGGAGGATGGGTTAGGGATGGGCAGAATACCCCTGTACTTCGTTCAACCCTTGAACGGCAGTACCCATACAAGGCTAGAAATGTGGATGTCTCCCTGGTTAAAATCAGATAGAGGAGAATTCATCCGGAATAACAGGAGCGGGAGCAAGAGAAGAGGGCTCCCCCATAATTATAATGGGGATTGAAAGATTTTTTTCTTCATACCCGTCCGCATGAGCAGAAATAATAAGGCGATACATGCTCTCAGGTTCAATAAGCGAGATAGGAACTCGTGCAGAGAATGATCCATTAGATGTTGTGTTTGCTGTTGTATTCATGCCCTGAAACTGAAACAATAGTCGTGACTGCACCGGGATATTTTCCTCTCCTGAAACCGTCCCTTTTATCCTGATAATATCACCCGGACTATAATAACTCCGATCTGTTTTTGCCTGAATATTCAGGAATTGATCATCAGCTCCTCGTACCGGGTTTGCGGGTATCGAAGGGATGAGGATGGCAATGACCATCATCATCGCAGTTATTTCATAGAGGATTGAAAAATTTCGCATCATATCACCAGAGTCGTGCCCGCTCAGTCTCGTTCAGGTAGAGTGAATCACCAGGATTGATATCAGGAAATGCCTCATAGAATGCATCCAGGTGGTAAGGGATTGTATTTACTCTGAATTTATTCCAGGGATGATCCTCTGTGGCGGTAACATTACGCAGATTCTCATCGGTAATATTCCCCCGCATGGCCTGGGCAAATGCAACAAAGAACCGCTGCCTATCAGTCAGGCCGTCAATTCCCGGTATATCAAGTGTATCGGGATCTGATCGGGATTTGAGAAATGCATTATATGCAAGCGTAAGGCCTCCAAGATCTGCTGAACTCTCTATCAGCATCTGTGTCCCGTTCAGGGTCAGGTTATCTTGAACCTGCGTTGAATTAACCTGCACTATCAGAGGCCATGCAGCATGGAAATATTCGTTAGCATCGCTGTCTGTCCACCAGTTCTCCTTTTTGCCATCAGGGTGATACTGCTGGCCACCAATGTCGATCATGTGAATGAGTTCATGGCCGTACACCCAGCCGAATGAACCGTAATTCCAGGCATCATCGATCATCGGATCAAAAAAGGGCGGGTTTAAAAATCCAGCCGGGGCGATGATCCGGTTATGGACAAGATCATAGTGTGCCTCAACACCATGCGGGGATACATACCAGACATCGGGGTCGGAGGGCTCACCAGAAAGCTGCAGGCTCCCGTTGGTGAAGTATTCAGTCAGGGCCAGCATGTTTTCAAGGTATGACGTGTCTTCGATGGTCAGGTTCCGGTACTGCCCCCACTCCTCCGGATATCCTGCCTGCTCTTTCAGGTAATCCATCTTTAAAAGGGCAATATCCTTCGTCTCCTGGCTCATCCAGGAGAGATTCTGCACCCGTTCCCTCATTACCTCCCTGATATTCCGGACGATCTCTTCTGCCTTTGCCTTGTCAGAAGCACTAAAATACCGGTCCACATACAGATGGGCGATCGGGTTTCCCAGATAGAGGTTCATGATGCCAAAAATCCGATCCTTTTGTGGTGTTATCTCCCCTTTTGAGAGTTTCACATCATAAAATTCATAATACCGCTCCTGCATTTCAGGGGTGGCATAAGGTGCTGCATACTGGAGAACCCGCCAGGTCAGGAAGAGTTTCAGATCTTCAACCGGTTCTGATGAGAGTATCCTGCCCACTTCCCGAAGGTAGTGCGGGTTCATAATATAAATCTCCTGCAGATCAGGTCTACCTGATCTCTCCAGAAGAGCATCCCAGCTGATACCTGGAAAGAGGGTACGCAGATCTGCTACCTGGTATGTTCCGGCTTTCAGTTCTTCAGAGGAGTTTGCATGGGAGGTATTCATACCCATCTCGGCCTGAGCCATCCGTCGTTCAATCCTGAATACCACATCGGCTGCATGGAGGGCCTTTTCACGGTCCATACCCTGTTCCATGAAGGTTGTAGAGACATACTCCTTCATCAGATCCTGAACCCTGACGGCCTCATCGAATTCAAGTTCATAGAATGGAGGAAATCGGATGGTGAAATCACCGGTCTCTATGGTCGCGATAAGCTCCTTTCTCTTCTCCGGGTTTTCATCAATATACAGGATAAAAAAGGGGTCAAGTCCCCGTGCAGTAAGATTTGATGTGACAATGCGAATCTCACTCCGATCCGATGCCTGTGCAATTTCGTCAAGTTCATCCTGGATCGGGGTAATTCCTGTCCTTGCATTTGAGTCATCATTCAGGGCTGCACGGTAAAATGATCCAAGTAACTGCCGGGGGGTTCCCTTTTCTGCATCATAATCTGATGCTGCTTCTTCTACTAGCGTTCTCACCCGGCTGTCAACCATGTCTTTTACTTCTTCAAATGCAGTATAGAATTTTTTATCTTCAGGGACAGGATGTTCTGCAATCCAGTGGTAATTTGCGTATGAAAAGAAATCCTCTCCTGGATCAATTGACAGGTTCATACCTGGCGGCGTTGCTGTGGAGATCGTAGTGCCAAGCACCGGACCGGTCAGGACTAGAATGGCGATCAGGACTGATACGGGAACCACGGTTAAGTGTGACATCATCCTGATAGTAATTACTGAATGTTTTTCGCGCGATGTATTCTGAAAGATGATAGTATTGGAATTCATAATCGGATATTCCTTATAAAACATGAACTGATGGGAAGCCCTCTTGGCTTATGACATGAAAGATGTAAGAACTGCAATGGATCCGTCTGATAACCACTATCATTTCGTTCTTATCATCATTGTTATATCACTCATTATCGCTGCAGGAATATCTGTTTTATTTACCGCTGGACCAGGTCCGGAACAGAGCAGCAATACATCGCTTCTTCCTCACATTTCCGACAGTTCCGGACAGGACCTGAGTTCTGCTGATAGCTGGATTGTACGAATTTTATGGGTCGATCACCAGAACCGAACCTACTCTTTTCAGGATTATCCACAAGAAACAAGACCGGATCCTGATGTGTATACCTTTCAAGGAGATCCTCCTCCCGGGGCAGAGGCAGCCATGATCCGGTTTCTCTCCTGGGACGGGAGTACTGAACGAACACAGGGAGCGCGCTACATCATGGACCAGGAGATGGTAACATCTGTCCTGAACCGATACAGCCTGATGGCTTCCCTGTCAGCTCTGCCGGTTGCCACCCCTCTCGCTACCCAGACTCCTGTTCCATCCGGGACACCGGTTCCGGGGATGCTGATTCCTGAATCCGGAGTGGTATGCAGAAATGCCGATGGTTCTTATACTGCCAGATTCGGGTATATATCCAGACATGATCACCCGGTTTCCCTTCCGGTCGGGGAATTAAATATGTTTCATCCCGGTTCTGCAGACAGGGGTCAGCCGGTTGTTTTTCTGCCTGGAATTCACCACGATGTCTTCACGATCACATACCCTGCTGATGCAACCAACCAGGCCTGGTCTTTGATGAATAAACAAGTATCAGTCGGGACGGTCCCTGAAGTAAATACCACAATTACTATCGAACCAGTATCAGGATATGCGCCACTTGAGGTCAGATTCAGCCAGCGCTCAACCGGGTCGGTGACGAACAATCCCCTGTCAGGGACATGGAATCTCGGAGATGGAACAACAACGTCAGAATCAGATCCATTCTTTCACCGGTATGAAAACCCCGGACGATATCTCGTCAGTTATACGGTCTCAAATCTTTGCAGCCAGGCACGGGATACGGGGGTCGTTGATGTGTATCGTGCATCATATACCTGGGAAGATGATCCCAATGATCCAGCCACCATCAGGTTTCATTCCACATCCGGTGGGGATCCTGACGTCTGGTTCTGGGATTTTGGTGATGGATATACCTCGTGGGAGGAGAATCCTGTTCACCGGTATCAGAATCCGGGAACCTATAAAGTCGGTCTGACCTTGTCAGGAAAGCATGGGAAAGGAACCGTAGTACATAGTATCATTGTTCCTTCTTTATAGCCTTTGAATATTTGTCAAATAACCGGTAAAAAGGAGCAAAAGAAAATGCAAAGTATCAGGTTCTGGATTTTCCCGGCGGACCGAGAATTTTCTGAACTGCACCAAGAAGATTATCCGCGATATAGGGCTTTACTACATATCCCCGTGCACCCATCCGCCTGGCAAGGTCTACCATGCTCTCCTCACCGACTGATGTACACATCATTACCTTTGCATCAGGGGCATCGATCCTGATCCTTCGCAGGACCTCAATTCCGTTGATGTCTGGCATAATGAGATCGAGCATGACCAGATTTGGCTTTAATGCATAATATTGCCTGATTCCCTCTTCACCACAGGTAGCAAGGCCTGATATCTCATACCCCGCAGAGAGCAGAATGGATCTGAGGAGATTGCGATCAAAGTCTGTATCGTCTACAATCAGGATTCCCATCTGTATCTATCCCTCGCTTTTGAATCTTTAAAAATTCCACACATTCATCCGTGCAGGGTCAGGTGCTCCGACTACTTCCTTTACGGTTGCGAGGAGGGATCTGGCCTGGAATGGTTTGATGATATATCCCTTTGCCCCATATCGCATGGCCAGATCAACAACCGGGTCAGAATGGGCTGATGTGCAGATCAAAGCGTTTGTCTTGGCATTCTCCTTCATCAGTTTTATGAGGACCTCCATCCCGTTCATCTTCGGCATCATAAGATCTATGGTGATAAGATCAGGCTTGAGTGTTCGACTGAGTTTTATCCCCTCTTCTCCGCTTCGTGCTGTCCCGACTACTTCATACCCTGCAGAAAGCAGAATGGAGTGAAGGACTTTCCGATCAAGATCCTCGTCGTCAATAATAAGTACCGTTGGCATATATCCTCCAGTTTATCCCGCCTCTTCCGGAAGGGTAAAAAAGAAGGTTGCTCCTTCACCGGTAGCCCCTTCTGCCCATATCCGTCCACCATGCCGGTGCACTATCCGTTGTACTGTTGCAAGGCCGATGCCATTTCCAGGGAACTCCTGGTGGGAGTGAAGCCGTTGCAGAGGGATGAAGAGGAGGTTTGCTTTCTCGGATGGAAAACCTGCGCCGTTGTCTTTGATAAAGAACACCCGTGTCTGACCCTGCATCAGGCTACCTACCTGGATCTGTGCATTATTAGTATGCATCGTATATTTCCATGCATTTCCGATAAGATTTTTAAGGGCAATCTCACACAAGCCAGGATCTCCATATGCTGCCAGTCCTTCCTCAACCCTCCAGTGAACCCTCCGGTCAGGATCATGCGTTGCCAGCTGACCCAGGATATCACGTGCTATACGGGAGATGTCAAGTTTCTCCGTCTGGATTGGTGCCCGGGTAACTCGTGAGAGCCGCAGAAAGTCCTCGATAAGCTGGTCCATCTGGTTTGCTGCCTGCCTGATTCTGGACAGACATTCAACACCGTCAGGGGGAAGGTACCCGGCATAGGTCTCTTCAAGGATACGGGAGAATCCATCAATAGCAATGAGTGGTGCCCGCAGATCATGCGATACTGAGTAACTGAACGAATCAAGTTCCCGGTTTGCCGCCTCAAGTTCTGCTTCAAGCCTGGATCGCTCCCGTGCCATCTCAATTGTTACGTACAGGTCACGTTCTCTGAATGGTTTTACAAGGTATCCAAAGGGACCTGCTTCTTTTGCACGGGCTATGGTCTGTTCGTCAGCATAGGCAGTTAGGAAAATTACCGGGATATGATACTGGCTTGAGATCCGATCTGCGGCCTGTATCCCGTCCATCTTTCCTGCCAGATGAATATCCATGAGGATCACATCAGGCCTCGTTTTTCCAGCTTTATCTACTGCCTCTTCTCCGGTCGGAAGGGTATCAACCACTTCATATCCGTACCGGCGAAGTTTGGATGCGATAGATTCAGCCACAATTGCCTCATCTTCAACGATAAGCACCTGGGTCATATATTTCCTGCCTGTTTCGGGAAGGTAACGGTGCAGATCATTCCTGCACCAGGTTCACTCTCAATACATAATGATCCGCGTATCTGCCTTGCAAGGATACGCACAAGTCGCATCCCAAGACTGGAGATCTTTTCAATCTCAAATCCTGGTGGGAGACCAACTCCGTCATCCGAATACCGCATCGTGCATCCCTCATCCTCACACGTCAGCCTGATAGTGATAAGCCCTGAGGGCCGGTCCACAAAGGCATATTTCATGGAATTTACCATCAGTTCATTTACGATAAGTCCGATGGTGACAGCGGTATCCAGATTGAGCATGATACTTCCGACATCGATATCAGTCCTGATATCCCTTACGGTTGCAAATCCCTCGGTCACTGCCTGTGCAAGATCCTCAAGATACTGCCCGAAGGGAATGCCTGCAAGTGACTCGGTCCGGTATAATGTCTCATGGACAAGGGCCATTGAGTCGATCCGCTGTTCACAATCATGGAGGGCTGAGAGGATGACTTCATCGGTGATGTACTCTTCCTGCAGCTGGAGCATGCTTGATATGATCTGCATGTTGTTCTTTACCCGGTGGTGCAGTTCACGAAAGAGCACATCCTTCTCCTCAATCATATGGTGGAGTTTCTCCTGATACCGCTTGTTCTCGGTAATATCAATGAGGATACCCCGGGTGCCGGAGAAAACCCCGTCACGGAGGATGGGGGCAAGGGAAAGATGAATAATTCGCGGATCCGAAGGGTCTCCTGCAGCAATAAAGTCCCCGGCAACCGGCATCAGATCATTTGCGACCTTTTTCAGAATGGTGGAAAACCTGAGTTGCTCCTGCGCGGACACCAGTTCTGCTGCCATGGTGATATCGGTACCCGGAACATGTGATGCATTGAGGAGAGCGAAAACGCCACGGTTACAAAAGGTTAGCTTTCCGTTTGTATCAGCTTCAAAAAGTGGTTCGGGCAGGAGATCAGCCATCTCACGAAACCGGCGTTCGCTCTCAATCAATGCCTGCTCCTGCATCCGCTGACTTGTTTTATCACGGATAAGCAGAAGGATTGCATCTTCTCCTGCATGGGAGATAGGAACGCTGATGAGCTCACCATATATCTGTCGGCCATTTTTCGTTTTGAGAAATCCTTCACCCGCTCTTGGACTCTTCTCTCTGGCCTTGGTCTTCAGGATCTCATGAAACCAGTTCTGCAGGTCAGTATCAAGAAAATCATGGAGTGGTTGTTTGATAAAGACATCAGGGCTGTCCACTTCAAAGAGTGCATTCGCAGCAGGATTCAGATAGACTACAGAATTACCTGATAAAATTGCAATGGCATCAGGAGATGTCTCTGAGAGCTGCATATATCGCTCCTCACTTTCAATAAGAGCATCCCGAAGTGCTTCTTCAGCCTCAATTCGTGAGATAACATTTCCTATCTGTGAAGCAACTCCCTCAAGAGGACTTCTTATCTCATACGGGACTTCGATCAGGTTGTCTGAGGCCAGGATGAACCAGCCGGTTACCTCTTCATATCTGATAATTGGGATGAATGCAAGCGCAGTAAACCTGCTTTCATACCGGTGCAGGTCGGTCATGCTCATATAGAGCGGATCTCCGGTATTGAGGATCATTTCATCTCCAATCCTGGAAAATTCCTCGTAGAGTCTGTGTAATGCTGCCCGGTATGGCCCCTGGTCAAGGAACGGGGAGAGTTTGCCTGAGGTATGGTCATACAGATAGACTGCACCGGTCTCAAGACCGCCTATCTCTATCGCTGCAGACAGAGAGAAACTGAGAGCAGATTCAAGGGTTGAACTACTGGCAAGTGAGATCCCAAGTTCTCTGAGTATGGTTCCCTGCCTGTCAAGCTCCCTCTGTCTTGATATGTCTCTGCCAACTGCCTGTATCTCCTGGATATCGAACCGATCATCGAATATGACTCTGATTACCCAGCTGTGCCAGATGGTCTTTCCATGACTTCCCTGAAATGGCAGTTCCAGTTGGGCTGAAGGATTGTCCGGGTCACAGAGGGAGATGACCTCTTCTATCTCCCGCTTATGGTCCGGGTAGAGTGAGTAAAATGTCACTCCGTTCAGAGTATCAAATGGTATCTGGAGACTTTTTGGAAAGGCCGAGTTGACAAAAAGGATGACTCCTTCTGCATTCATCCTGCAGACGAATTCGGTCATATCCTCAACAACCGCCCTGTACCGGCGTTCTTTTTCCACAAGTGACTGCTCAGCCCGGTGTCTGCTGACACCTGTGCGGATAAAATGCGCGAGTTCAGTGAAGAGTTCCTCTGGATTTCCACCCTTTTTGATGTAAAAATCAGCCCCGGCGTTGATGGCCTCCATCGCAACATCTTCATGTCCCTTTCCGGTGAAGATGATGATGGGAATATCAGTATTCATCTGACGAATCTCTTTTAAAAGAACAATTCCGTCGATGTCCGGCATTTCGTAATCAATAATCAGGCAGTCAAATCCAAAAAGATCCTCCCTGGTAAGGGCTTCAGCACCGGAATTACAGATATCAACCCCGATGGAATGAACTATGGAGAGATAATCCCGGATTGCCTGGAGCATCCCGGGTTCATCATCCACAAAGAGAACCCGTATCGGAGGATCAGAAACCATATTTTTACCTAGCATACTGCATCCAACAGCCCGATTGGGATTTTGCCAGTTATCGTGACAAATATACTTATCCTCTCCGGCGTAGATACACTAATCCGTTACAAAGCATTATGAAGCAATACACATATTTCCTTCTCCTTGGTGTCATCGCAATTCTTGAAGTCGGGATATTTTTTTGGTCGGTAGAGAACCTTGAACCCCTGGTTATGACAGGAGCGGTTATAATCGGGGTTTTGGCAGCCTGGATTTCAAGGCAGATGGTTGATGATGTGATTACTGATGAACGCTCACACCTGATCACTGAGAAAGCTTCCCTGCGAACCCTGCAGGTTATGGGAATAACGCTTTTTTCATATGCCCTTGGTGGCGTGGTAATCAGTCTCGGGGGAGACACGTTTGGACCATTCTCGTACCAGATTGCCCGGTTTTCATTCCTCCTCATGTTCATTGTCTTTCTGATGATCATCGTGTACATCCTTTTCATCTCCTGGTACGAGCGGAAATTTGGTGCCGGAGGGGAGGATGAAGAATAAGATCAAGGTTTTCAGAGCTATGCATGACATGACTCAGGAAGACCTTGCACGGGAAGTTGGCGTGACAAGACAGACCATTCTTGCAATAGAGAAGGGAAAATATGATCCTTCCCTTGAGTTAGCCTTTAAAATGGCACGCCGGTTCCATGTTACCATCGAAGAGATATTTGTATTTGAAGAATCATCTCCTTGAATATGGGTTGAAAATGCGCATAATTGCTGACAAAAAGCTGAGAGTCCTTGTCCATGAGGAAAGTAGATATAACAGAATGTAAATATAACTATACATGCGCAGGAACTGTCCTGCACGAATGGTTCGGAGGTGATACCAAAGCTGGAACGCAAAAAGCCCCACACCTACCCATCCGGTATGCCATCCTCACCAGAGGATAATACAAAACCAGAAGAGACATGACCGGTTCAGGCAATCCAAAAAACCCCCCATCCAGCACTCCCCGCACAATAAACTGCACTGGACCGGAAATGGATACACCCCATAAACCTTGTTTTCAGGTCCGGGATCCCCTCCCGGATCATCACTCATGAAATTTTAAATTAAGCTTCCTTTTCCTGGTGCGGTGCTCCCAGGATTTTGGAAACTGCTGCAAGAAGTGATGAATCAGAGATAGGTTTGTGAAAAAGAGCATCAGCACCGGATCGCTTTGCAAGGTCTGCAATCATCTCATGGCAGATGGACGTGCAGATGAGAAATGATACCATTGGACTTGTCCCCTTCATGATCCTGAGGAGATCCATACCGTTCATATCAGGCATGATAAGATCCAGTGTTACCAGGTCTGGTTCCATCTGATGAAACATGGTTATCGCTTCAGCCCCTGACGAGGCTTTACCGGTTACCAGATATCCGGCATTGGTGAGTATCTCCGCAATCTGATCCCGGTGCGCGGGCTTGTCATCAACGACCAGTATTCCTGACATGGGACAATCCTGGGAATAAATCATCGTCTTTTATTTGTCATATTTAAAGATATGCCCTGCAATACCTGCATGTGCCCAGTCAGATGCTTTCGTAGGGCATTGCCATCAGAAAAACCGCATAGATACACATCTGAAAGAATGTCACCGGAATACCATATCTGCAGAATAATCGCATGGAAATATGAACTCCCTGTCGCTCTGCCTGCTGGACGATGATGACATTGCTGGCTGCACCGAGAATGGTAAGGTTTCCTGCGATGGTGCTTCCTGACGCAAGAGCCAGAACGATTGATGGGGAAACTCCCGATGATAACAGGAGCGGCTGGAAGAGAGCTACAAAAGGGACATTTGAAATAACCTGTGAGAACAGAATCCCTGCAACCAACACAAGCAGAATGTCCGTCCCTCCTGTCTCCGGTATCAGCCCCTGGAAGAACCCGGTATTATACACACTCTGCATCAGGACAAACATCGCTGCAAAGAAGATAAGGGTGTGCCAGTCGATATTTCTCAGAAGTCTTATCCGCTCTTTTGAAAAAACCAGAACCGGAATGGCGGCGGTGATTGCAATCCACTCGATAGGAACTGCCCACCCCATCTGAAAAAGCCCGCTGATAATCTGCAGTCCGATACCGGTGAATATACAAACAAAGGAGAGATACATCGGCCATGGTTTGGTATCCGGAGATATCTCCCCGAATCTGCATCCTTCAGCAGGGCTACTGACTTCCCTGAAAAGCGGACGCAGGAAGAGGAAGATCACGCCGAGGGAGAGGAGAGTCGGAATAAAAAGGCCTGAAAAAAAGAGGAGATACGGGGACAGATCTGGAACATATGAGGCGATGAGATAATTCTGGGGATTTCCGATAGGGCTGAATACACTTCCGGTTGTAACCGAAAAGCAGAGGGCAATCATTGCTCCGGGTTTTGAGACCCCAAGTCGCCCGGCCAGAATCAGGATGAGGGGTGCTCCGATAATAGCGATGGTGTCATTCATCAAAACTGCTGATAATAGTCCCATGGTCCCGATGATGAGAACCAGAAGCATGGTACCTGATGATGCATGCCGGCAGATCCACGTGATACAGTCTTCCAAAAGTCCGCTGTTTTTTACCCCTTCTCCAACGATGAACATGCCAAACAAAAAGAGCATGACTCCGGGGTTGATGGCCAGGATCGCATCATACGGTGATATCTGTCCGGTAATAAGAGTCAGAACTGCCCCGGCCAGCATAACCTGCCATATCGAGAAGGAAAACCGGCCGACCTGACGGATTGCAATCAGGACAAAGACAAGACCCAGAATAACAAGAGCGAACTGCGTGATAGTACTCTTCCTTCATGGAATATGATGCTCTCGCCTTACCAAAGTCCTTCAGCACGCAAATATCTAAAAAAAGCGAAAATGATACTTTATTATGGATTTGTCCAGATTTTTCCTGATACTCATACTCACTCTTCTGCTCTTCGGGACCGGGGCATATGCACTGGATTCAAAAATTCCAAAGGAAGGGACGGTATTTGTCGGAGAAAATGACCTTGATATATCAGATTGTAATGTCAGGGCCGGGGATGAGATCGCATTCTGGAGTTCAGGCTCCCCTGAGGGAACACCTGACTCCCGTGCGAAAGTAATGGATACCCGGCATTTTTTTGTGGATCCTGCATTCTTTTCCGGTAAAACCGGAACATGGTACGGGCTCATCAGTAAAAAACCCGTGTTCAAGGTTGAAGATCCCTGGATTCAGCTTGATGTGGTAGAGCAGGGGATTGATCACGAGCCGGAATGGATCAAAAAGGGGAACCTCGTTTCATTTAAGATATCATCCAATATGTATCTGTTACAGGAGCGGCCAGGTTCAGCAGGAGTTCCAGTCAGGATTAATCTGACCGGTCCGAATGAGACGACATTCACGACGCTTCAGTCACCAACCGGGACATATAATTTAGAGAAAATATTCATCTACTATAGTCCCTTTGATACCGGTGCAGTCTGGGAAACTAAGGATGATGACAAGTATCCTGAAGGAGAATATACCGCATGGGCCACCATTCTGGCAAATGATATCGCCGAGAAGAACTCAGGTGACGGCGTGACAACCAGTCTGAAAACGACCTTTGTGTTAAGCAAGATAAAACCAGAAAAGGAGAAGGAGTCAGAGAAAGATGGTTCAGATAAAAAATCCGGAACTGAATCTGAAGATACTGATTCAGATAATTCAGAGAAAGAAACCGATATTCCCACCCCGACACCGACCCCTACTCCGACTGAAACACCGGTTCCAGAACTGACCCTTGATATTACTCCAATCATCACTCAGTCCTCTATCGATGTGACCGCAAAACCGACGAAACCTCCGCTTCCCTCTCCACCCAAAGAAAAACCATCAGCACAAAAACAGCCGCTTGGCGTTGTAGTCTGCCTTCTTTCTCTTGTGGCAGTGATGATGACGATGGCAGCAAAAAGAAGATAATACAAATATCCCAACTTTTTTGATTTTGATCCGGTTCTGGTCGTCAGACCGGATGTCCCAGTATCCTCATTATACCTGATGACTCACGTAGTACTACATGAAGCGTGCACTCCTTTCAGTCTGGAACAAGGACGGCATCATCGACCTTGCCCGGACGTTGCACCAGGCCGGGATTGAACTTTTGAGCTCCGGGGGAACCGCAAAAGTACTCACTGCCTCAAACATTCCCATCATCGAAGTATCAGAATATACCGGGTTTCCTGAGATGATGGACGGGCGGGTCAAGACATTACACCCGAAAATTCATGGAGGGATTCTCGGCCGGAGAGGTACTGACGATGCCATAATGAAAGAGCACAATATCGGGCCGATAGATCTCGTCGTGGTCAATCTCTATCCCTTTGAGGAGATGACAAAGCAGTCTCTTCCCCTCGATGAACTGATTGAATTCATCGATATTGGCGGGCCGGCAATGATACGTGCTGCAGCTAAAAATTTTCAGGATGTCCTTGTCGTGATTGATCCGGCAGATTATCCTGCTCTCATGAATGCTGTATCATCTAAAAAGTCATTCTCCAAGGAAGAGCGACTTGCCTATGCCAGGAAAGTCTTTGCACGTATGGCCGCTTATGACGGAGCCATCAGCAACTATCTGTATGGTCTTGAAGAAGAGTTGCCTTCTGTCTATTCGGTTCAGTTCAGGAATGGCCGGATGCTGCGGTATGGTGAAAACCCTCATCAGATTGCTGCAGTCTATGGTGAGAGTGGGATTGGTGGCAGTCTTCCGCTCCAGGGGAAAGCCATGTCATATAATAATTATCTTGACGTCGATGCTGCAGTCGGGCTTCTCCGTGAATTTGATGAATGTGCAGCAGTTATTGTCAAACATAATAATCCCTGCGGGGTTGCGACCGGGGAGATCATCCGCGATGTCTATATTGCAGCCAGGGATGTGGACCCCGTCTCCGCGTATGGTGGCATTGTAGCGGTTAACCGGGAGGTTACCCCAGATCTAGCCAAAGAGATAGCCTCGACCTTTATAGAAGTGCTTGTTGCCCCATCTTTCTCTGAAGAGGCGAGAGAGATTCTTAAGACCAAGGAAAACCTCCGGCTTCTTCATCTCACCGATCCTGCAGGACATGCAGCGATAAGAACCATTGATGGTGGTGCTCTCGTTCAGGTGACACCGGTTCAGAGAGAGGAATGGCGGGTGGTAACTGACCGGGATCCGACCGCTGATGAAGAGGCGGCGATGATGCTTGCCATGAAGGTCTGTAAGCATGTGAAAAGTAACGCTATCATCTTTGCAGATAAAAACAGGGCCCTTGGCATTGGTGCCGGCCAGATGAGCAGAGTTGACAGTGCAAAGATAGCCATCTCGAAGGCGCAGTTCTCCTTGAAGGGTTCTGTTGTTGCATCAGATGCATTCCTCCCATTTTCTGATACCCTTGAAGTCGCCGCCGAAGCAGGGGCCACCGCCCTTATCCAGCCAGGAGGATCAATCCGGGACAACGAAGTCATTGCTGAGGCAAACCGGAGGAAGATGGCAATGGTCTTTACCGGAATCAGGTATTTCAGACATTAAGCAAAGGAACATGAACTTCCAAAACCAAAAAAAATATTGCATATTTCATGTCTTCACCATCCACAACTGAACCATGTATCCCCCTCCGGGATATCATGTCCATGATGATCTCCCGCATCGGTGAGATTGCCGAGACTCTCAGGCAGGATCAGGTTGATTGTTTTATATCTGCATTGATGTCGGCAGACCGGATATTTGTCATCGGTGCCGGCCGGTCAGGGTTTGTAGCAAAATCCTTTGCAATGCGCCTGATGCATCTGGGCCTGACCTCCTATGTGGTAGGAGAGACCGTCACCCCCTCATTTCACAAGAATGACACCCTCATTGCATTTTCCGGCTCAGGAAAGACAAAATCAGTCATGGAGGCATGTGAGACCACCCGTCAGATAGGCGGTCAGATCTGTCTGATAACCGGGACCAGGGTCTCACCAATGGCAGAGCTTGCGGATTGCGTGGTTCTTTTGGATACCGAAGAAGAGAGTTGCCATGTCGGTCCTGATCATTTTGACCTCAGGCAGCTCCGTGGTGAACACCGGTCAATATCAGCTGCCTGTACCCCCCTCGGAACCCTGTTTGAGACTACTGCCATGATATTTGCAGATTCTGTTATCAGTGCCCTGATTGAGATGAAACATTGTTCCATTGAAGAGATTATGCACCGGTATACCAATATGCAATAATCTCCTCAATCTCTTTTCAGGCGGTATATTCTCAGTTCCTCGCCATCTTCAAGGATCTCATGATCGGCGATAGTATATGAAAACCCGGTTTTTTTAAAGATCTCCTCGCATTTTTCAAAATACTGGAGTGAGGAGATTACAATCAAAACCCGCCCACCGGGTATCAGAACATCGGCAACCTGATCAAGAAACCGGGTAAGTGGTCCTCTCCCGTCCGGCCCTCCGTCAAGGGCATACTCAAGCCAGTCGTGGCATCGTTCATCAGGTCTCGTAGGTATGTATGGGGGATTAAAGAGAATAAGAGAAAAAATCCGGCGAAGTCCTGCGATAAGGTCTGTTCTTACAACCTGGATTCCTCTTTCATGAGCAGAGAGCACGGCATGAGGGTTTATGTCGGTTGCAAAGACCATCCGGCAGTCCTGAATGGATGAGGCAACATACCCGCTCCCGGTCCCCACTTCAAGGACGATATCATCTGGTTTTACCTCCGCCTGAGCCATTCTGAGCAGAAAAAAGGTATCTTCTCTGGGCGGGTATATCTGCCCCTCATCAGGAACTGAGCTGGTTGGAGATGGTGGCAAAGTCTTCAAGGTAGAGTGCCTCTGGTCGTGATGAGAGAATTTCCGGATTTAGATCCCTGACGACCGAATCAATCTTCTCTTTTCCAAACATCCCTGCCAGTGCTTTCAGGGTGGACTGCACTGTCTTTCTCCGCCTGGTGAAAAGTTCGCGGACGAGGTCTTCATATATCTTCCGGTCATGAATCGGGAATAATGGTTCTCTGGGTTCAATCCACATGACCGTTGACCTGACGGCAGGCGGTGGAGAGAAAGCTCCGGGTGGAAGATCAAAGCACCGGTTCGCCCGTGCATAGGTCTGGAGCATAATAGAAAGTCTCCCACAGTCACGGGTCCCCGGATGGGCCATCATCCGGTCTGCAAACTCTTTCTGGTACATAAGTATTGCAGCTTCAAAACCGATGTCCAGCAGCCGGAAAGTTATGGGAGAAGATATGGAATACGGAAGGTTTGCCATAACGATCTCAAATGGCGGGAGCGGCACCTTTACGGCATCCCCCTGGAGTAATGTAAGAGATCCGTCTGCAATTTCAGATGCAAACCGCCGTGATAATCGTTCGATAAGGGTTCTGTCAAGTTCAACAGATATGACTCTGGCACCCCGTTCAAGAAGGGCCTCTGTTAAAATGCCTTCGCCCGGACCTATCTCAAGGACAATCCGGCCGGAAATGTCAAGTATATCTGCTATCCGGGCAACAATCCGGGGATCAGTCAGAAAATGCTGGTCCCGGTATGCTCTCATCGTGACGTAAAGAGATGATATTTTACGTTCGGATCCTGAATCTCTTCCAGTATCCTGTTCAGGATCATCCGATCAGGGTGCGGGATGGTTTTGATTCTTTGAGATATATCTGCAAAGCTATCAAATTGTTTCTTCTCGCGCTCTTCGATGATCTCCCACATCAGTTTCTTCCCGATACCGGGGAGCAGGTGGAGCATATGCAGTTTCGGAGTGATCGGAATTGCACGGTTGTAAAAGTCGACAAAGTCTTTCTCCCGATCCTTTACTATCCGTTCAATTGCAAAAGAGAGCTCCTGAACTGCACTATGGGTCAGTTCATCGTACCTGAGTCGACGCTTCACCCGTTCGATCTTGGGCCGCTCTCCACCCCCGATGTAAACCAGTTCACCGATGTCAAGAGTCAGGTTTTTTGGGATCAGTTCAAGAAGTTTGAACTGTTCTACACCGACTGCCTGAACAACCGGCTCCCTTTTATACATCGGTCTGGGATCATCAGGGTATCCTTTGGGAAGGATATCCAGAACTACTGCATTGATCTCTTTTTTTTCCTCTTTCATGAGTACCAGCCTATCTGAAGTGAGAAATCACCAGATCAATGATTGCATCGAGTTCTTCGGGGGTGTGAGAAAATTTATCCCTGCCAAATACTGCCCGCACTTCATCCCGTGTCCGTGGCATAACATTTGCAATGCGGTATGCCACGTCAGGTTTTACCTTATCCAGCTGCAGTAGTGCCTGCACGAGTTCCTTGGATTTCTCTGCAGATGTTTTTGAGATCTGATTGGCATGTTCAATACTGCGCCGAAGCTCATATGACATCTCTTTGCCCTTTTCAAGTCGTGCAGCTTCCACATTCAGGAGCTCTTCTTTCAATTCGGGGAGAGTAATTGCTTTTTCCTGCAGGATTCCTTTTATCTTCATGCCAATCTTCCTCTATTTCCTTTAGAACTGCTGTGCACGAAGGTGCTGGGGGCGTGAGATGACCGTTTTGAATTTGTTACCGTCACGGATCTCAACCAGCCAGGCACGGCCCCGCTGACCGACTACTGAGCCGGTCTTGCCATGGAATCTGCGGTGAGGCATTCCTTTCTGAATGCTCGGTTCACAAACGATATGAACCTTTTGTCCTAGTTCAAACTGCTGGATGACCCGGGTTACCGGAAGAACACCACGTGATCTGAGATCTTTCTTGAATTTATACCGAGTCTTTTTTCGTGGACCGTTATGAAGTGCCATGAGATTTCACCTGATCTATTCCTTCTACGTGAATGACATCGAGCTGTACAACACGTGCAGGAGTGTTCAGGACCTCTGTCAGACTAGGCGTCGTCCGTCCCTGGTCACCGGATATCAGCTCCTTAATATACAGGCCGGCTTCACCGGTGACCTCAAGTACGAAGTCCTTTCCCTCTTTTCCTGTATATCTGATATCGAGAACGCCCCGTTCACGTACTTTATCTGCTCTCCGGTGGGCTACTCGTGTCGGCGTGCGCTGACGAATTAAAGCCCCCGATAGTTGCTGTACGGCTGATTGAAGGGCAGTATCCGGGACGGAACCGTCTATATCGACCAGAATCCTGTATTTTTTATGCCCTTTGTGACTCTTTAAGGTTTCCACCTCTGATCGGGCACTCCATCTGATGTCAGTTACTCCTACCCGGCCTTCATTATACTTATTAATGGCATCTTCGAGGGCTTTTGGATCAGCATCCCTGATCCGGGGATTCACAATCTCCAGGATAAACGGCCTTCCTGACCCTACCATTATCGCATCGATGTCTTCTCGTCCTGCGCCGTGAAGAAACACCCGTTCTGCCTTAAAAATGGGGAGCAGAGGTGCACCGATGAGTTCTTCCACCGAGTCCCGGTACTGTTTTCCGGTCCCGTCACACGCTTCACACCCGGCGCCCTTACAGGCTCTGCATGCCCAATGAGTCTGGGGGATCCCCCGTTCGTATTTAAAATATCTTCCATAGAGAAAGAGCGGACGAATCTGTACCTCAATGGTGCCATCACTGATGTTGAGGACTGCAATCAGATCCGGGTTCTTCGTATCACCAACAAGGGAGGATTTTGCTGCAACACGTTTTCCTACCTCACGGTTTATCTCAGATTTGAGTGGTTCAGGATCAGAGAGGACGAGATCACTCCACACCATCTCTTCAGACTCACTCATGAGGGGAGGAACCTTTGATCCGATGACAAATGTCTTTCCTTCAATGCCTGAAAATGCGTCAATGACCCGGTCAGCCCATGCATCTGCGGACTTAAAAAAGTCTCCACAAATCCAGCAGGGTTCCTTCTGTTCCTGATATGGCTGGTTCAAAGTCAGTGCAGCTGCAATCCGGATGCCTTTCCCTCTCTGATCGTTTGAGAGGCCAAAGGATCGTTTCGCGACCATCCGACCAAGACAGTGGTCACAAATATCTCCATATTCTATTACTTTCTGGTATAATTCAGTCAGATCCATCCTGATCTCCTTCGGTCGATTTCATTGAGGATAAGAACAATCGCATGGTCTGCATGCACAATAGCCGGTCCGAGAGAATATTTGGGGATATCCCTTATAAGTTCCATCTCGTCATCTGAAAAGTTCCGGTTATCTGAGAGGAGAAATGCATCAGGCAGTTCTTCAGTGGCCACCTTCCTGATATCAACTCCGGACTCATCAAGAACGGCATAATGTTTCTCTGAAAGCTGGTCTGCCAAGGTTCCTTTTCTGGTCAGAAGACCTGGTCCTGCTTCGCGGAAGGTTTTTCCGGCAGGGATCGCTAATGCTCTCTTAATTGACGACGCGATATTCCGTTCATCAGGAGAGAGGCTTCTGAGTGCTGAGCCATCAAACCGGATAATCCGGCCAGGATGCGGCTGACCAAGAAGCATGATATCACAGGTGGTATCCTCACGGATGCCATGAGACAAAAAAAGGGAGGATGCGACGGCCCGGCAGAGGAGGTCCATTCGCCCCCCTTTTCCGGGAAGATCATCAAGCGGGAACGATGCATCTGTACATGCGGTATGGCCGATGACGGTAAAGGATGTCATCAGCCCATTTTCCCAAACTTCTTCATCAGTCGCTGCATTCCCTTTTCTCCTCCCTTCAGGCCTTTGAATGTCCGCTTCATCATCTTATAGTATTTGATCAACTCACGGACTTCTTCAAGCTGGGCACCTGCACCCTGTGCGATCCGCTGGATACGTGATCCATTCAGGACGGTTGGGTCATCAAGTTCAGTCGCGGTCATCGAGTCCATGATAACCCGGTACTTACCCATCTTTGAAGCGGTCACATCAAGCGCTTCGGTGGGGAGATCCATCCCGCCGAGTGGCAGCATGGAAAGGACCTGTTTTAACGGCCCCATCTTATTGACCGCTTCAAGCTGGCGGTACATATCCCGGAGTGTGAACTTGCCGGAGAGCATGGCATTCACATCGATGTCCTGCTCATCGATCGACTCCTGAACCCGCTCGGCAAGAGCCTTGAGATCACCCATGCCAAGAAGTCGGGAGATGTAGCTGTTCGGATCAAACCACTCAAGATCCTCAATTGTCTCACCCTGACCGATAAAGACGATACCGGATCCGGTCTCGGCAACTGCCGACATAGCACCACCACCTTTTGCGGTACCGTCCATCTTGGTGATGATGACACCGTCAATGGAGACCGCCTCGTGAAAGCGCCTGGCCTGTTCGCGTGCCTGCTGACCAAGTGCAGCATCCAGAACCAACCACCGGTGTGTTGCCTTGGTAATCTCGTTCAGGTCGATGATCTCGGTTATAAGATCATCTTCAAGGGCATGACGACCCTGGGTATCAACAATGATGACCTCTTCCTTCAGCTGGGCAAGGCCTTCCCTGACGATCTTTCTGGCATCATGTTCAGATGGATCGCCATAACAGGGAACATGTACCTTATCACAGAGGGTTTTTATCTGAGTGTAGGCACCAGGACGGAAGGTATCGGCACAGATGACTGCAACCCGCATCCCCTTTCGCTTGAAAAACCGGGCTAGTTTTGCAGTCGTTGTGGTCTTACCTGAACCTTGCAGACCGGCCATCAGGATGATCTGCTTTCCAAGGGTTACCTCAACCTTCTGACCGACAAGGGCGACCAGTTCCTCATAAACGATCCGGAGAACATGTTCCCGTGCGGTAACACCTTTTGGCGGCTGCTCATCGAGGGCCCGCTTTTTGATAGTCTGTGAGAGTTGCATCACCTGCTTGACGTTCACATCCGCCTGAAGCAGCGCCCGCTGGAGATCCTTAACCAGTTCTTCCACTGCAGCCCGGTCAATAACGGTCTTGCCGGCAAGTTTTCGCAATGCATCCTTCAGGTTCGATCCCAGGTTGTCAAGCATTATGCATCACCCAGCAGGTCAGCAACAACAAGACGGGGGTTGAATGCCATGACATCATCATACCCCTGTCCGGTTCCGATAAAGAGGAGAGGTTTTCCAACGGCATATGCAACAGATATTGCAGCCCCTCCTTTTGGATCCATATCGACTTTGGTGAGCATGATGGCATCCATCCCGACAGATTTTGCAAACTCTTCAGCACGGATGACGGCATCATTTCCGGCAACTGCCTCATCAACATACACGATGAGGTCAGGATTAATAACTCTCCGTATCTTTGCCAGTTGGTTCATCAGGTTTGCCCGGTTATGGAACCGTCCGGCGGTATCACCAAGAACCACATCAATCTTATGTGCCCGGGCATATTCCACTGTATCAAAGAGGACGGCGGTCGGATCTGATCCCTCCTGGTGCTGAATGACCTTCACTCCAAGCCGCTCACCATGAACATCTATCTGTTCGATGGCACCGGCCCGAAAGGTATCCCCGGCACCAAGAACAACAGAAAATCCGTTTTTCTGTAAAAACCGGGTGACTTTTGCAATCGAGGTGGTCTTTCCTGTGCCATTTACGCCGGTGAAGAGAATCTTGACCGGACGTTCATGCTCCCTGATAAATGCACAGATATCAACCCCTTCTCCAAGGACTCCAAGAAGTGCATCAGATAGTGCGTTCCGGACGATCGAGTCAACGGATGTTCCTATCTTCCGTTTCGATCCGGAGAGATCAGCCTTAATTCTTGCAAGAATCGCTTCAGTTACAGAAAAGGCTACATCACTCTCGAGCAGCCCCATCTCAAGCTCATCAAGGATATCATTGACATCCTTTTCAGAGATGATAAACTCACGATCCCTGACAAAAGAGACGATCTTATCAGTGATCTTTGGGGAAGCCTTCTTCACCTGTTCAGGAGCAGGGGTCTCTACTTCCTGCTGAGGGTGTATCTGCTCTGCTCTGGATATGCCCTGAGGTTTTTCATTCTGGGCCGGAGTGTTTACTTCGATAGAATGTTCCAGTTTTTTTCTGGCAGAAAAGAGTTTTTCTTTCAGTGCTTTGAACATGTTCCGTCACCTGCTGCCAAACAAAAGGCAGGAGTTCAGAGGGAACCTGCACCCTGTTGTTCAGCCTGGGCCTGTCGGTATAATTGTTCAAGACGTTTCTGAATGTCTTTTACCTGTGCATCAATCTTCTGCAGCACCTCAGTCAGATTCTTGGCTGTTGCCTCCATCTCCTTAATCCGGTCCTGCAGGTACGATATTGCACCTTCATTCGTCTTCTGAACAATGATATCCGAGCCAATACTGACAAAGACCTCATCTGGCTGAATGATGGTAGCCCTGATATTCAGTCCGCCACCTATCGGCATGAATACCGGTGCTTCCCCTGCCTCTGCAAGGGCCTTCAGCGTCTCAATTGAAGCGTTTGCCTCACGAATACCTTCTTCCATCATCCCAAGCTGCCTGGAGTATACCTCTGCCTGCTGGGTGTACTGGTTCAGATAGGTCTGAAGAGACTGAACTTCCCTGGGGTCAACGGGGGCAGCCACGGGTATCACTCTCCACTCAGTTCGGAGATAGATTCAACCTTGATGTAAGGACGTGCAAGGCGGTGTTTGCTTCCAATGATTGCAAAAATCCGCTCTTTTGCCTGGGTGGCATTTGGTGCAGAGAGAACTTTTGTATATGGTTTCCAGAAGTCACGCTTCTCCTGGTACGTTCCTTTTACTTCGAATTTCTTCTCATCCATCTTTATTCCTCCTCAAAACCTAAAATGTCTTCAATTCTGCCGAGTTCATATCCGCTTGTCCCGACTCCGGCCAGATACCCGTAACGGTTTGCAACGAGGCCTGTCCCGACCATTGCATTCCCCATGGTAACAGTCCCTTTCCCGACAGGCAGGGAACATACCTGTTCCAGTCTCTGTATTTCTCCAGGGGTAGTCCGGGGACTGACAACAACACCTGAATTCGTTGCGACTGCCGCCATCCCGACTGTCTTGACATCACCAAGGGTCAGGGGAATGACCGGAACTTTCAGAAAGTCACTCAAGGCATCCATGAACTCCTCATCCATTTCAGGATGAACAGCCGCAAAGTGATCGTTTGCCAGAATAATATTCCCGGCAGCATTCATACCCTCTTCCAGCAGCATCAGGTCACGATATTCTGAGAGGGTTGCTATTTCTTCTTCGGTTGCCATTCCCGTGATTACCAGTCCGTTATTGTTTCCGACCAGAAGTGAACCAATGATCGGACTTCTCTGGATGGTGGTCCTGACAATTTCAACCTTTAATGCCTCTTCGTACCTGGTGGTAACCTCTTCAGGTACATCTGGTGGAACAACCGCGATATCATCAAATACGCGGGTGAAAACGCCTATATGGGGATCGCCGGCTATCGAGACAAAACGGTCCATCTACTCCTCAGCCAGCTCTGCCTGTACATGCCCGTCTTCGAGCTTCATAGCCCGGACGCGGACCCGTGCAGGAGGCTTTTCTGTACCCCTGGACCAGACTTTCTCATTGATATCCTGGCCAAGGCGGACATCATCACTCTTCATATGACGGCTTAAGAATGCACGGATATCCTTCATCGCCTTTGCACTCCGGCGCCATCTCGGTACTCTCTTCACTCCCCCGAGGGGAATCACATACATCTGTTCCTGAAGTTTCTCTACCATATCTCTCACACCTTAAGGGTGCTCCGCCGCCAGCTGTGACGCTGTGGATGGGCCATTACTGCTCTGGCTGTCTTTACCATAACCCACTGGGGAACCCGGCGGTTCTGTGTGGTCTTTTTTGATAACCGAATCTTACGGCATTTTGTCAGTTTGCTCATGATACACCTATGAATTGGTTTTTCTCCCGGTGACAAGCGACTGCTGGTGTGCAGGCGGGAAGAATGATTCAGGAGAAAGACCTCTTCGTACGAGTTCTCTCCGAATCCCGGTTTCATAATCCCCGTTCTCTATCTCACCGGTTACTCCGTTTGTGATGATCAGGTGTCGGGAAACCAGTCGTTCAACCTCTTTTTTTGGAAATCCAATCAGGGGCCTGATATAGGAGCATCCGTACCGGTCCCCGATACTTCGAATCTCATCATCGGTGAGGAGGGGGACACGGTCACCAAACCTGGTTCCGTCTGCAATCACTTCATACTCATCGCATAAACACCGGATAGCCTCACGGTGAACCTGCTGGATTGCATTATTTGGAAATCCTTCCCTGATGATGAGATCTACCATTTCACCAAGGAGTTCTTCCCTGAACTGGCGGATATGGTGCGGAAAACCGAGTGATCCTGCGGCTTTCCTGACCGCGTCGATGTTCGTATCCTGGCTGAAGAGATAGGTATTCAGTTCGACCTCGTACCAGGTGGAGAGGAGAATGGCAGCAAGCGAGCTGTCCTTTCCACCTGAAAAGAGGACGGCTGCCCTCATCCCTTCCGCCTGATATTGAATTCCCGTTTCGCCGGGGTCACCTGCTGGAGGATGACCTTCAGCTGATCATCTGATATTTTGTTCTTGATTCTGCCACTTTGTGCAAGCATTACCAGTTGTTGCTCAACAGCCCTGGCAAAATCCGGTTTGGTGAGTTTGATGGTATTGAGTCTTTCCCTGGCTTCCGGCTCAAGAATCTGCATGAGTGCCATCTGCATCTGAGCTTCGTACTGCTGCTGACGCTCCATATCCTGTTGTTGCATTGCAGCGTGCTGCTGCATCTCTGCCATTTTTCTCCGGCGGATCTCAGCCAGTTCATCTTCAGCCATCTGTTTCACCACTCCTGTTTACTGGTTCTCTTTGCTGACGGTATAGGCGATCCCATCAAGGAATGAAGCGCCTGCAGGGGTAATGACTCTTCCGTTCTTCTGTTTTGCAACAAATCCCGCTGCTTCAAGCTGCTGCAGTGATTTACGGAGGATAGAGCCGCTTCCTTTTACCGACTTGCTCGGCTTGGAACCACGGTCTTTCTTACCGCCATAAACCGAACGCATTCTCTCAACACCGACCGGTCCATCAACATATACACGCCTGAGAACTGCTGCTGCACGGGTATACCACCACTCAGGATCTTCCGGAGGCATCTCACGGTGTGTACCGGTTTTTACAAATGGTGCCCATTCAGGCGCGGTTATTTCGGCTTTTTCCTTCAGTTCCATTGCCGCTTTCGCGATGAGCTTGTCGGCCGGAACATCATATACAGTAGTCATCGATAGTCCACACTCTCAATACGGATCGTAGTCTCTACTTATTCGCGTGGAGTGTACATATATATTTCGAGGTTTCGATCACTGGTAGAGTTTGGAATCTCCAAGTACCATCGTTCTTCCGCGGACCTGAAGGAGTTTTGTCCTGCTTTGTGCTGCAACCGATTCAGGATCTATCTCAACACTGGAAAGCCACTTCACTTTAATGACTTTTCTGACTTTGATCTGGTTTTGTATCTCGTCCAGTATGGTATCGCTCATGCCCTGTTTGCCGATCCATATCGTGGGTTTCAGGTCATGAAATCCCGAATCACTTCTTTTCTTTTCCATTGGTAGTGGTACTCCTGGTAGTTGGTATTCTTCGATGCCAGCCACAGGTAAGACAGGTGATGATCACCCTTCCCCGGTATATTCTCACTCGTCCGGTTACACCGGGTACCAGGTATGCATTACATCTTCTGCAATATCTTCTTCTCAGCCATGGGGGGATTCTTACCCGCTCCTTCATGGCTATCAGGCGGGCGGATCTGACACAGTGGTGACTGTATTCCTGGTTCCAAGAAAAGAAAGATTCTGCCTGGGAGAACAGGATGGAGATCCGTTCCATGGCAATATGCTTTCTATCTGAACGCGTCCCCTTCCTGCTCATGAATCGGGAAGAATCCGTACTCTCCGACCCTCAATCCGGAGCCTCTTTTCAAAAAAGAGTTTGATGGCCTCTGCATATGCCTGATGCTCCTCAACAAGGATCCGGTCAGCGAGTGTCTCCTCGTCATCATCATCAAGGACCGGGACTGTCCGTTGTATGATCACCGGTCCGGCATCCATGTCATGGGTGACAAAGTGGACGGTGCATCCGGCTACCTTTGTTCCGTAGGTCAGGGCCTGTCTCTGCGCATGAAGACCCTGAAATGCAGGGAGAAGAGATGGATGAATGTTCATCATCTTCCCGGTGTATGCATCAACGATCCGCTCACCGAGAAGCCGCATGTAACCGGCCAGCACCACGAGGTCAGGATTATACCGCGCAAGAACTTCCATGAGGGCATTCTCATACTGGATTTTATCCGGAAAATTACGGTACGGGACGACCTCCGCAGGAATTCCCGCATTATGAGCTCGCTTTATCGCATATGCATCCGGGTTGTCAGTGATCAGCCCGGAACATTCAGCATTGATATATCCATCATGTACTCGGTCGATGATCGCCTGAAAATTGGATCCCCTGCCTGATGCAAGGACTACAAACCTTCCCTGGTTCAACCTGTCATCTCCTGTTCATCAGAGGGTTCTGGCGGGTGTATCCTGATAAGTTTCAGGCGGTTGATTCGTTTTCCGGTCATCTGGATAATCACCAGGCGAACTCCCTCTTCGGTCAGGTCACATACATCCCCAATCCGGGGGATATTACCGAGCCGTTCAATGACAAGACCTGCAATGGTTTCATACGTCTCACTCGTTGGCAGATGCAGATCCAAGTGCTTGTTCAGGTCCTCCACCCACATGCGTGCATCAACTGAGTAGACATCCTCTGCCACTCTGACAAGTTCGTGCTCTTCGGTATCAAACTCATCAAGGATATCCCCTACGAGTTCCTCAAGGATATCTTCCACGGTCACAATCCCTACAAAGCTCCCATACTCATCAAGGACAATGGCCATATGGGTCTTTTTCGCCCGTAACTCCCGAAGAAGATCATCAATATTCTTTGTTTCAGGAACAAAGAGTGGTTCAGACAGGAGTTCTACGATAGGAATGGATTCATGCGTCTCAAGGACTGAGAAGATGGCATCTTTGACATTCAGAATCCCCTTGATAGTATCGATATTCCCATGCCATATTGGCAGACGCGAAAATCCGGTATTTTTAAAGATCTCCAAGGCTTCATCAGAGCTGGATGTATCCTCAAGCATAACGACATCAATCCGGGGTGTCATAACTTCGCGCACACGGGTATCAGAGAACTCAAAGACTGAATGAAGCATCTCCTGTTCATCCTTCTCTATCGTTCCTTCTTCTTGTCCTACATCAATCCATTCCTTGATCTCTTCTTCTGTTATCATATGGTGGGCAAAAGCTCCGGCCATGGTCATCTTCCCGGCTATTTTATTAAATATGAAAATTACCGGGGAGAAGATCCGGGATAAAAATAGAATGATCGGCGAAAACCGTAATGAAAAACTGGTTGCATTCCTGGATGCATACATCTTGGGCCAAATCTCTCCAAACACAAGCAGCAGTAATACCACAATGATGGTTGATACTGTGACAGCAATGCCCGTCTCTCCAAGAAATCCGATTGCCACTGCGGTTGCGACTGATGCCGCAAGAATATTGACAATATTGTTCCCGATAAGGATGGTGATGAGAAAGCGGTCCGGATTTTTTTTCAGGGTAGCAAGAGCTTCTGATCCTGGTTCTTTTTCGTTGACAAGAGTTCTGACTTTGGCTCTCGTAATTGAGAACAATGCCACCTCCGATCCGGAGAAAAAACCGGATAAAATGAGGCATAATATGAAGATGATTATATAAAGGTAGTATTCTATCATTCAGCGATCACGCCGGAATACGGCATAGACAATTGTGGTATGAGAGGTATGACCTGACAGATTATACCTCTGCCTCACTGTTCCTACATGATATTGTAACCAGAGACAAAAAGATACCCCCTGATCTCACAATGAAACAGGTATACTCCAGCACTGACAGAATATTCATTATAATATGATTCATATCGCCCCTGTCAATTCCACCTCCCCTTTGAACGCTTTTCTTATCACTGCTATCTCCTGCTTCAGCAACGAAATTTTTTCCTGGTATGATAATGCCGATGGCAGAACCAGGTCATTGATCTCAAGGGTTATCTGCCCGTCATACCTGTTATCCCTGAGCTCTCTAAGGAAAGGAGTGGCATTTTCATCTGAGCTGACCGGACCATGCATCTGTCCATTTCCTGCTCCTGAAATATGGATATTTACTATTTTTCCGGCACCTCCATCAAGAAAGGACGAGACCACCTGAGGTCCGCTCCCAACCGCATGCGCATAATCAAAGGTGAAATAGAGCCAGGATCGCTCATCCAGAACTTTTATTATCTCATCCGGAGTGGTCAGCAGGGCATTTACTGCAGGCTCCATATTCTCTATGGCGATCTTCACCCTGACCTCGTCTGCAATCCGTTCAATCCGGTCAAGCATAAAACCGAGCCGTTGATAATCGGTGATACTCGGAGGCCGTTTTGCTGTTCTCCGACCAGGATGGATGGTGCAGACAGATGCTTCGATCTGCTCAGCAAGTTCGATTGATCGTTCAATCCACCTGATTGAGACTTCCCGCACATCCGGGTTGATTGAGCAGGGATTCAGGTCAAGTACCGGTGCATGAACTGACAGAGGAGATCTGGTCGGACTGGCTTTTACCTGTCTTTTCAATTCATCAAGACAGAGACCTTTCAGCCAGAAGTCAGGCGTTTCAAGCCAGAACTCTAGGCAGTCTGCCCCTGATTGTTCAGGGGAACGAAAGATATCCTCAAGAGGTGCATCATGAAAGAACATACTTGAGAACGAAATATCCATTACCAGACATTATCTATCCGGATGAAGATAATCGATCAGGTGATCATGGACCAGGCAACACTCGACAACTGGACGAAAAAGGACGGCCCCGTGACACTCCGGGTTTCAGAAGTCTCCAGAATGATTACCCGGCTCCTGGAGGATCCATCCCTGCAGAATATCTGGATAATCGGGGAGATTACCAATTTTAAGAGACACAGTTCTGGTCATCTCTATTTCTCCCTGTCCGAACAGATTGCCGGAAAGGAGTCTGTGGTTTCATGTGCCATATGGAAAAGTGCCGCACGATACCTGGATTTTACACCCGATGACGGGATGGAGGTCCGTGCCTATGGCTCTATCTCTCATTATGAACCAGGAGGCCGGTACTCCTTTCAGATAACCCAGATGAGGCCGTCAGGTGCCGGAGAGCGGGCACTCCTAATTGAGGGGTGGAGGCGTGAGATGGCCGCGAAAGGATGGTTCAGCCCTGATAGAAAACGCATTCCACCGAGGTATCCGGTCAGGATTGGAGTAGTCACCTCCTCGACTGGTGCGGTGATCCATGACATCAGGAATGTCATCTCGAAGCGGTTTCCTGCTGAAATAATCCTTTCACCAACCATGGTGCAGGGAGCATCTGCTCATGAGGAGATCGCCCGGGCAATCATCAGGGTACAGGATATGGTGGATGTTATCATCGTCGGTCGGGGAGGAGGGAGTTATGAGGATCTCTTCGCATTCAATCACCCCTGTGTGGTCGAAGCCATCGTCACGTGCCCGGTGCCGGTGATTGCCGCAATCGGTCATGAAGTGGATATCACGCTTGCCGACCTTGCCGCTGATGTGAGTGCCTCTACCCCCTCACATGCAGCAGAGCAGTGCGTACCTGACCGGGAGAGTGAGCTCGATGCCCTCATACATATGAGAAAGCGGATGTTTTTACAGCTCATGAACCGGCTGGAATCAGCACAGGAAGACCTGAATGGGATCAGAGATCGCCTCTCCTCCCCACGATTACTTCGTGAAGTAAGGATGCGGCAGGAGGCTCTCGCAGATCTGACCGACCGCATGGAACGGGGAGCTCAGGGATTAAAAGATAGAGCACAATCCAGACTTGCTGAACTTCGTGGCCGCCTTGAGGGGAGAAACCCGCTGGTGTATCTCAGGCGCGAACTTCCGGAACGAAAAAATTTCCTTGCTGAAATAAAGGGGCGGCTTTCCTGTGCAGTTCAGGTCAGACTTCAGGCAGAGCGTGCCGAACTCACATCATTGTCTGCCATTCTCAAAGCACGGGGTCCTGAAGCCCTCTTTCAGGCCGGGTACTGCATGGTCAGTTCAGCAGGGACGGTAATCAGATCCTGTACTGAACTTACCCCTGGTAAGATGGTGACGATACGACTGAGGGATGGAACCGCAGATGCAGCAATAACGCAGGTGTATCATGACAAAAAAGTATGAAGAACTGATAGGCGAGTTAAAAGAGATTGTACGAAAGATGGAAGACGGCAACACGAGTCTTGATGAGATGATTACCCTGTATGAACAGGGGATGATTCTGGTCAGGCAATGTGAGGACCGGCTGGCTGAAGCTGAAGTAAAGATTACAGAACTGGGGCGCGAATCATGAAACGAATCCTCATTGTATCAATATTTATTCTATTTGCCGGGTTTGTCCTGTGTGCCGGATGTAGCAGTTATGCTCCTCCTGAACTCAATATCGTCCCTGCCATACAGCAGGTGAATATATCGCCTGAAACGAATACCATCACCTATGAGGTCAGCCTTGATATAGAGAATGCCGGGGGAAATAATGCATATGATGTTGAGATCATGGCTCTTGTAAGTACACCAAAGGACCTCCCTGAGTACCGGTTTATTCATGAGAATATTCCGGTCGGTACGGTTGAAAAACGCAGCACGATATCGGTAAAAAGAACGCTGTCACTTCAGATGACACCTGATAATTTCAGAAAACTCTCATCAGGTGAACGACAGGCTGAGGTGGAAGCCAAGGTAATCAAAGTCAGTTCCAATATCATGGGGTAAATGAAGAACTCATCACAATTATTTTATAAAAAGAGCGGTAATGATTCATCGTGACTGCCCGGAACAGAGCGCTGATACTGGTAGAGTTATTCTTCGCAATAGTTGCACTTGTATGCGGAACCATGGCTTTTACTTCGCTGGTCAGCTATGCAGTGCTCACGATAAGTCTGGGAAAAGCTGCCCCATATACATACATGTGGATCCTGGCAATGATGCTCCTGCTCGTGGTTACTATATATGCCTACCGGAAGATAGAGCATGCGCCACTCAGAGTGCTGGTTGTAATTCTGCTCTTCGTCCCGCAGATCGTCTTTCTGCTTCTGGATCAGACCGTGCCATTCCCTGATGTCGGATTTTTAAATCCGTAAAAAAGGTTTATTTATCGTTTTAGAGTGTTGTCCCGCCACCGGTTAAACCTGTGGATTTTTTATCTGATGCGTAAAACGTCAGAGTGTTACTGGTACAGGCAAGATATTTATCATTTCCTTCAAATACTGCCCTGACCGGAACGCCTCCGCCTTCCCAGGTACTGATGGTTGCAGAGAATCGTCCATCACCATCGGTAGACGTGGTAAGCAGCGGCAGGAAATCAGTTCCATAATCCGGGACCTCTATTGTGATGCTGACACCAGGCACTCCTTTTCCTGAACTATCAACAAGCCGGCCGGTGAGCTCCACGTCTGTTCCCACTGTGGGGCGGAGGTTATTCGCAGAAAGAGTCATGCTGGTAATCTTTGGAAGGTCAGATGCCGGTGCAGGTGCCTGTGTTGAGGCTGCAATGACAGGCCCGGGTGATGGTGATGTCGGAACAGATGACTCAGCCGGAACATACCCGGAAAGCCCGCTGGTCTGGACAATCTCTGATTTTGCCATCGCCCCACTTACTTTCGCAACAGCCTGGAAGTAGGGTACTGATTTCAGTTCATCTGGTACCGCCCAGACAAAAACACCATTCTCCTGGGCTTTAGTGGTTACAATATCATGAAATTCATCATCGGCCTTCATCTTGCCGGTGATGGTAACCTCTGCATTGTAGTTCCTGCCACCCACATATCCTGCAAGAATTGCGGGTTGACCTGCCTCAGTTCCGGGCGGATAGTAGGCCAGTTTCACCCAGGTGTCGCTGGATACTTTCGGGAGAGGTCCTGCTGTTGGTTTTGGCGTCCAGTCAACCTCTACAGTTGGAAATAGTCCGATTCCTGCTACTGATGAAAGTTCAATATCCCATCCCTCGTATGGGTTCCATGAGTGTGTCTCAGGAAAATCCGCACTCACCGTCGGAATCATGCACAGAACAAGTCCTGCAATGAGAAGACCAAACAGAAAAATCCTGCATAATGCAGGGTGTCTGATACACCCGTAATCTGTCATATGATAGGGTGTACCATATGAAAAGAAAGAGTTGCTGAGATAGAGGTTAATACAGATTATCTTCCGAGAGTACTGTGGGCACGGGCAAGGTGCTGAGCCGCGAGTGCTCCAAGGAGGGATAATTCTCCGGCAAGAACACCAGATGCAACGATCTCTGCTAACTTTCTGGCATGTGAGCCGGGCGGGTCACCACTGCCGGATACGCCAAGCATCCGGAGGCACTCTGCCTGGGTTTCAACACTGGTTCCGCCCCCGACTGTCCCAATTGGAAGAGCCGGGAGTGTGACCGAAACATAGACCCCCTCATGAGCTGGATCCACGGTGGTTATACAGAGTGATCCCTCCACCACATGGGCAGGATCCTGTCCACAGGCAATAAACATCGCTGCAATGATATTTGCTGCATGAGCATTGAACCCGAATGAACCGGCACGGGCTGATCCAACCAGATTCTTTCTGGTATTGACTTCAAGGAGGGAGGCTGCATCGGTCTTTAATACCTTGCTTATCAGTTCCTGGGAGAGTAAAACTCCGGCACTGACGGTCTTGCCCCTCCCCATGACAACGTTTACCGCTGCCGGCTTTTTATCTGTGCACCAGTTACCGGACAGGGCGATAAGGCGTGCCCCGGTCTCCCGGCTGATAAGATCTGCTGCTTTTGCTGATGCGATGGTAACCATATTCATCCCCATTGCATCGCCGGTAACAAAGGAGAGTCTGACAAAAACAGATGTTCCTGCGGTTGTCATCTCTATCCCGGTCAGTTTCCCGAACCGGGTCGTGGACTCGGCCTCCGCCCTGATCTCTCCCTCATGAGTATGTATCCAGTCACACACGGCCTTTGCATGGACAATGCTGTCAGCAGCAAAAACGGGGGCACGGGTCATACCGTCCTTTAATATTCTGACATCGGCTCCTCCTGCTGCTGTAATAAGGCTGCAGCCCCGGTTCACTGATGCAATAAGTGCCCCTTCTGTGGTTGCAAGCGGGAGATACATCGTTCCGTCTGCATACTCTCCTTTTATCCTGACAGGTCCTGCAACCCCGAGTGGTACCTGGATCGTGCCAATCATATTCTCGCAGTTCTTCTTTACCACTGCGTCAAGAGAGATGGTACAGTCACCAATCCGGTCAAGCGGAACTCCGGTCTCTTCTTCGATAAACTTCCGGCGGATGGAAACAGCATCAGCGGGGGCAAGTTCTTTCTCAAGCGCATATAATTTCAGTGTTCCATCCCGCAGTCTGCGGAGGTACTCATCCATGCATACCTGTTATACCGGCCCGGCCATAACACATGAGGGATGCAGACAAAACGCTGGTGCCTTCAGGTGCACCGGTCAGAAGGGGAGAAGACCAGAAAAAGGCTTCTTGAAGAGGGGGTGCTTGATCGTCTGTGTCGGATCAGGTCGGATGGGGAGTATCTGCTCATCCCGGTTATCAGAAAAATTGAGGGCGCGGTTTGTCAGGAATTCACCTGTGAACAGGAGAAAAAAGATCTCCCCCGGTTTGAACAGGTAGGTGGAATTGCCATTATGCAGGATGATGATCCCTCTGGTGCCGCTGATATTCTTGCGTCAAAAAAGACGTATCATACCGTTCTGTTTCCGGAAAGTGCGGTTGAAGGGCCGTTCCGGACAAAAAAGTTCAAAGTGCTTGCCGGAAGAGATACCACAGCGACTGAATACATCGAATATGGTCATCATTTCTCCATTGATCTCGCTCTCGCGTACTTCTCGGCCCGTCTGTCCGGCGAACGCCAGCGTATTCTCTCACTGATGAATGAAGGAGAGCGTGTCATTGACATGTTTGCCGGGGTCGGGCCTTTTGCGATAACCCTTGCAAAAAAAGCCTCCATTGTCTATGCGGGAGATATCAATCCTGAAGCAGTCATTCTCATGGTCAGAAATATTGCACGAAACCGCCTGACCAATGTCGTTCCCATCCTTTCGGATGCCATCAATCTTCCTGACATCATTATGCACCCTGCAGACCGGATTATCATGAACCTGCCCCTCCATTCGATCCCGTTTCTTACAGCAGCGTTCAGGATGACACGGCCGGGTGGTATGATACACCTGTATGCCCTGGTGAGCCGGGAGGATGAATATCTTGATACTCTACGGACATTTCCTGCAAAAAACGTCGAACACCGGTATGTCAGATCCTATTCTCCGGACCGGTTCCACGTGGTATATGATATTGTTCGTGGTGATGGGTAACTCTGCTGACTACCTTGTAAGAATGACTGATGGGATTATCATACAGAAATGACATTCCATTGGTATCCCAAGCAGCACTAATTTTGGAAGGCTTGTGTCGGTTTCCATGCTGAGGTTATTATAATACGCTTCAATTGACTCGTTTTTTGAGTAATGACTGGTGGTATTGAGGGTGAAATTGATCTGGGCTTCCTTCACGGGACTTGCAGCGGAAAAGGAAAAAATCACGGGTGATGAATTGGTGGCATCATCCTCTTCTGCCAGAACCATGCCACCTAACCCGAGCAGGATGATGATGCATATGAGCGTGATCGGATGCTTCACTCTATTACTATAGGTAAAAAAAAGGGATAGTTCTTCTCACCGATCAGATCGTCGGGACAATACGAGAGCTACTGCAGCAAGGCCGATTCCGGTACAGAGTGCAAACATTGGTGTGGGTGACTTTGTCTGCGTCGGCTCAGAGGTCTGTGTCGGTTCCTGAGTCAAAGGTGCAGTCGGTACCATCTCAATAACAACATCCGTGGTATTCCCACCAGTTATGCTGACCTGCCTGACAGCATCATCATATCCATTTATCCGAAGGGTCAGGGCATGCTCACCAGGGGGTACTGATGGAAGGTTCAGTGGTGTGACCCCTTTAAACAGGTTATCAAGGAATATTGCTGCCCCTGAAGGATTGGATTGCACCATCAGGGTCCCATTAACAGTTGCCGGAACAGGTGCTGCCTGCAGGGCAACATTGACCGTACTCACCTGTCCTGCATTAACAGCAACCGTTCCCTGGTAATCCTGGTTCTGGGGATGGCTAATCCTGATTGCATATATACCCGGATTGAGCATGGGGATATCCAGGTATCCGGTATCGGGCGTCTTCCCTTCATAATTGTCATTCAGGAAAATCTGTGAGGATCCGGGCATGCTTGCAACCTGGATTGCCCCTAACTGTGGTCCCTGTGGTTCAAGGCTGGCTGAAATCTGGTTCTGCTGACCTGCAGAAATTGTTACACTGGATTTCCAGGTGTTATATCCCGCCAGCCTGAGCATGAGACTATGGCTGCCGGCAGATGCAGAGAGGGTATATGGTGTCTGTCCGTAGTATATGCCATCAAGCTGGATGTCTGCACCGGAAGGAGTGCTGGAAACATAGAGTGTTCCGGTCTGGATTATCTGATTCAGCTGAGCCTGGATTTGTGACTGTGATCCGGCGTTTACCCGGACCTGCGACATGAATGGCTGATATCCGTCTTTGATAACTTTGATTGTATGAAGCCCGGGCATCAGGTCTGAGAACGTGCAGGGTGTCAGATCCTGGTTTCCTCCATCAAGGATTGCAATACTCTTCGTCGGATGTGACGTCACCCGGATACTCCCATACTGTGCCTTCGGGACCAGAGTGGCAGTAATGGGGATGGTCTGATCCGGAAGCGGATTCTCTCTCAGGGACGAGGTCCAGTCATAATATCCGGTCATTCTGACGAGGATCTGGTGTGATGGGGTGCCAGTCGTATACACTTTGACAAGAGCCGGGGCAGAGCCCTGGTAGGTACCATCAAAGGTTACTTCAGCACCGGAGGGCACTGACTCAATATACACCCATCCATAATCAGAACCGATCGTAGTGGGGGTTGGCGTCGGGGTCCATGTTGGTGTCTCGGTAGGAGTCCAGGTCGGGGTATACGTAGGGGTTATTGTCGGTTCCATCGGCACAAGGATTGCATTGACCGGAATTGTCTGGCCTGGTGCGGGGAGTTCTGAAAGGGAGGTGCTCCAGTCCTGGTATCCGTCCATTGAGATGTAGATCTGATGGAACCTGGATTCAGTCAGTGAGACCTGCACCGTTACCGGACTCAGACCCTGATATGATCCATCAAAGGTGACCATGGCACCAGACGGGACCGAGTTTATTAAAACCCATCCATACTGCTCCTGTGGTGTTGGTTCAATGGTAATAGTTGGATATTCTGTGGGTATATCTGTCGGGATATAGGTGGGGGAATTGGTCGGGTAGTCAGTCGGATAATACGGGGGATTGTCATCTTCATAGCCATCGGGAATAAACCCGGTTGGTTCTGCCTGATTGGAGAGTTCTTCAGAGATCCCAACACCTGTCAATGCCAATATTAACAGGGAGCTGAGTATCCATAACCGGAGTGGTGCCATAAGAATGAGTTGGGGTAGTATCCGATATAGTTACTGCAATGCGATGCAGTTCTGTGTCATCCAGATACACATATTGATAATTCACGGCGTGAAACATGTTCTCACCGGAGATATGACATGGAAAAACTTCCGTGTGAGACAATAGTGTGGGATTCGCTCCCGGCAATACGTGCCGCGATAGCAGGAGAGATGGTCAGGTGCGGGCTTTCACAGAAGATGGTGGCAACTATCCTGAACATGGCACCTTCGGCAGTATCACAATATCTCTCCGGAAAACGAGGATACCGGATTGTATTTTCAGATGAGGTATCTGATGCCATAGCTGAACTGGCGAGGGACCTCGTATCAGGAAAGATCAGCGATCCACGTGATCGGATATGCAGGATATGTGTGCTGATCCGTGATGGAGATACCATGTGCTCTGCATGTGATAGTCCTAATAAAGAGGGTTAAGCTGATACATTCGTCACAGATTCAATGTTCCCGAATAACGATGCACACTCCACTGACGATATTTTCCTGAAAAGACAACCGGGAAGTAGAGATCAGGACTCTTTTCTTTCTCCCCCCCCTTGCCCTTATAATCGCCTTTACATCTCGTATCTCCTCTCCGTTACAGGTTTCCAGAACCAGGTCTCTGCCGGCATTCAAATCAGGGGTGATTATTGAGAGTGCCGTGCTGCCGATCAACTCATCACGGGGATACCCGGTCATCAGTTCAGCACCCCGGTTCCATGAAAGGACCTTTCCAGCAGGAGTTGTGGTTATCACCGCTTCATGGAGCAGATCCATGAGGGATGCAAGAAGAACCGAGGCAGACCCTCCTTCCTGAAAACCGGTAATGTCACGTGAAAAACCGATGATCTCTCTGACTTCCCCTTTATTGTCCTGAACCGGAAATAATCGTTCATCAAACCACCTGACCTGATCCCGCTCCTGTATCGAGAAAAGAATCCGGTACGGTTCATTTCTGCTGCATACATACTTTGCAGCTTCCTGAATCAGTGGTTTTGCATGATGATCGCAGATATTTGTCCGGCTCTCCCCGATGAATGACTCTGGTTCCCGATGAAAGGCCCTTCCGAACCGGGGATTTACATAGGTAAAGACAAGTTCCGGCGTCATGACAAAAACCCGATCATCGGTTTCTGCTGCCAGAGCGTGAAAGAGAGCATAATACCTCCTCTTACTCTCTTCTGCCTCTTTCCATTCATGCACATCTTCAATGACGAAATAATGCCCCTTTGCTCCGTCATACATGACAACATCTGCAACAGTCAGCCAGACAAACCGTTTCTGATCTGACCTGACAAGTTCAATATCTGAAGCAAAGACCAGGGACCGGTCAGGGGAGAGAATTCTTGTCCTGACCTCCGGTTTTAAACCCTGTAATGTAAGAAGGTCCAGAATATTACGCCCGGTCATCTGAGTAAGGTCGGTGTCAAGTAATTCAGCTGCAGAGATATTTGCACTTTGAATGTAATACCGGTCATCAGTCTGAATAACCGCAGATGAAAGGTAATTAAGAAGTGTTGTGATCGGGATGCGTTTGGATAAAAAAAATATCTTCGCCTTTCCGACCGTTCGCACATCCACCATTCCGGAGAGAAACATCATTTCTATATATTTCCCAATGGTGTTCCGTGACATGGACAAACCGGTTGAAATTTCAGATATTGTCATTCCATCCCGATTCTCACGTAAAAAATCAGCGATCCGTGAGATGTAATAATGGGTATTGTCCATCGATGGAAAGAGGTTGTCTATGTCATAATAAATAGTTAATGTATGCCCTCTCAAAAATGAAACCAATCGTTCTGCGGTGTATTGAGGATGCAGGTTTTCAGATCGTATCTTTTTTTCGTGCTTCCATCGCCTGTTATCATCAGGTGGCCTCTCCTCAATGTTTAAATCCTGAAACAGTGCATCCTGCATTATGACTCACTCCCCAAACAGGCTGGTAAAAGAGCACAGTCCCTATCTTCGTCATCATGCACACAATCCAGTAGACTGGTATCCCTGGGGTGATGAGGCATTTGCGAGAGCACTAGAGAATGATATGCCGGTTTTTGTCTCGATTGGATATGCTGCCTGTCACTGGTGTCATGTGATGGAGACCGTCTGTTTTGAGGATGAGGTGGTTGCATCACTGCTCAATACTCATTTTGTCTCAGTTAAGGTGGATAGAGAGGAGAGACCGGATATTGATCAGGTCTATATGGCCGTTTGCCAGGCAATGACCGGGTCTGGCGGATGGCCCCTGCATGTCTTTCTTACTCCAGATAAACGTCCATTTTATGCAGCCACCTTTATCCCGAAAATGAGCAGTCCGAATATGCCCGGTATGCTTGATCTCCTCCCATATCTGGCATCAGTCTGGAGAGATGAGAGAGAAAAGGTCAGTGATGTATCTGACCAGATTATGTCAGCGATACAGGAACAGGCCAGGCGGGGCACCCTGCATGATCCTGATGAACTGATTCACACTGCTGCCAGGCGTCTCACTGCGTTGTACGATAAAAATATATGGTGGTTTTTCACCTGCTCCAAAGTTCCCTTCTGTTCCCGTTCTCCTCTTCCTCCTCAGGTATGCGGTCATACATCAGGACCGGTCCATTCTTGACATGATTACGACGACCCTTAACCGGATGGCCTGGGGTGGCATGAGAGATCATCTGGACGGAGGATTTCACCGGTATGCGACCGATACGGCCTGGAAGTTGCCTCACTTTGAGAAGATGCTCTCTGATCAGGCGATGTGTGCGATAATCTATACTGAGATCTGGCAGGTTACAAAACAGGACCGGTACCGGAGGCTAGCTCGCTCAGTTCTTGAGTACATGACTACTGTCCTCTCTGACGCGCCCGGCGGGTTTTCCTCATCTGAAGATGCCGACAGTCCGGGTGGAGAAGGGGCATACTATCTCTGGTCGTATGATGAGATTGAAAAGATCTTCGGAGAAGAAGCAGGGCTTGTCTGCACCATGTTTGGTATCACCAGGGAAGGGAATGTGTCCGGGATGCATGGGATGAAACCCGGAGATAATGTTCTCTTCCCAGAGCGTGATCCCTTGGAGATTTTATCGGCAGCGGGAGTCAGAGACCCGGAAAAAACCTATGCCTCAATTCTCAATACGCTCACGAATGCACGGAAAGAGCGGGAAAGACCGCCCCTTGATGACAAGGTCCTGACCGACTGGAATGCCCTTGCAATCCAGGCACTTGCCTTTGCCGGTATGGTCTTTCATGACGAATCACTCTGCACAAGGGCAATATCTGCAGCAGAATTTCTCTTTTCGAACATGGTCCGTCCTGACGGGAGTGTGCTACACCGGTGGCGGAATGGTCAGGGCGGTATTGAAGGAACTGCAGGCGATTATGTCCATCTTGCATGGGCCTGTGTTACACTCTATCAGACAACAGGCAATTCGCTGTGGCTTCGGCGAGCTATATCACTGGAAAAGAGCGCATCTGACCGGTTCTATGATTCTGTACACGGTGGATATTTCCAAGTCCCCTCAGAGACTGATCTGCCGGTAAGAATGAAGGAAATGACAGACGGCCCGACATTTTCAACGAACGGAGCCGCCTATCTGCTACTTTGTGCCTTGTTTACCATTACCGGGGATGAATTATATGGTCAAAAATCCCGGCAGATAGAGGAGTATCAACGTTCACTGGATCCCCGGATGATAACCGGCTGCTGCACCTTTTTATGTGGACTTATCGAGAAAAACCTGAGAGGCACTGCTGTACTCTGTAATACATCAGGAAGTACGGGAGACGATGAGATCTGGAGCCTTCTCTGGTCCTCGTATCTTCCCGGTATGATAAGAATCCATATCAGGGAGAGATCTGACTCATACTTCCTCCCTATGTATGTCCAATGTCAGGGGGACACACCTGCCCTTCACATCTGTTCACACCAGCAGTGTTATCCCCCCATCACGACGGTCGGTGAGTTACGGCGGTATCTCCGGGGTTTACATATTTTTCAGGGCGATGAGATTTCTGACACCATTCAGGCGCCAGACAAGTGAGCGCTCCTCTTTACAGATTGACTCCGGCGGGTCCTGCGGTGAATGACCAAGAGCTGCAAGAATGTTAGTGGAGAGATTCTGCTCACGGATCAGGTTCACAAATCTCTCTCTCGTGAGCTTCTTCTCGATAGAGTCATTCACCTCTTCAAGATATCCCTGGAGTGTCACAAACATGTAACAGGAGAGATCCTTTGTATACTTGTCAATCTCCACGGAGACGTATGGGGATTTTCTGAAGTACTCTATCTTTTTGCCATATTTTGTGGAGAGGAAATAGAGGTGGTTTCCGTCATACACATAGAGGAATGGCGCAATATAGGGATATTTTTCCCCAGAAAAGGCGATTCGTGCCATAAAACGGCTGTGAATCAGCGCATCATACTCTTCTTTCTCCATCCGGGGGATTTTCACGATCTCCATGATACCTAAAACAACATACACGTTCCATCTAATAAACTATGCAGACCTGCATCCCGGATCGAAATCTATCAGATGCTATACTCTTTCAAGAAATGATAAAACGAGGTCTTTTCTTTTGGAAAGAGAAACTACTTTATTGAATCCGTCACACTCTCATTGGATTCTTTGAGTAAAATACCGATGGAATTACCTATGACCCGATGGCAAGGCATGGTTCTGGCAATCCTTCTCTTAATGGCAACCACGTTTGTACTCTGTCCTGTTGTACCTGCTCAGAATATTCAGGACGCTACGGTTTGGATAAACAAGGGAAAAGATGCTTTTCAAAAGAAGGATTATGTAAGCGCGATCGCAGCCTATGATCAGGCCCTTCTTCTGGATGAATATTACACAGAAGGGTGGAAATTACGCGGCGATGCGATGATGGAACTGAAGCGGTATGCAGAAGCTGCCGAATCATATGATCGCGCCATCACCATCGACAAGACGAATGCAGATCTCCTGGGAAAAAAAGGTCGTGCCATTTATGAGCTGGGAAATTATCAGGAAGCGCTGGATATCTATACAAGGGCTGTCTCTTTAAATCCCTATATCTTTCAGAATCAGGACGGATATGGAGATGTGCTTGCTGCCTTAAACCGGTTTACCGAGGCGGATTATGCGTATACCTCAGCTCTGAAGATAGATCCGAAAAATAATGCGACATGGAATAAAAAGGGAGAGGTACTTGCAAAGATGTACCGCAATGATGAAGCCATAGCTGCATTTAATCAGTCTATTCAGATCTATCCTGATTCTGCGGAGGTATGGAATAACCTCGGAAGCGTGCATTTTACCATGGGCAATATGAAAAATGCCCTGAATGCATTTGAAAAAGCAATATCACTGGATGAAAGTTACATCCCGCAGAAGTATAGTGATACATTAAACAGACTTGCAAAGGTGAATCCAGAGATCAGGAAAGCCACGACACATGAGGAGATAGAAATGCCGGTGATGAACGCTCCCTTTGTCATACCTCCGGCGATATTTGTTCTGAATTATCTCATGATCGGAATTGGTATCATTGCCATTATTATCCTCGGTGTCATGGGGGTTATAAAAAAGCGGCCAGTGAAAAAAGAGCAGGGATAACAATCAGGAATATCTGGAAAGGATCTCCTGAATTACTTTTTTCCGGTCAGTCTGTTTGATCTCACGTTTCTCCGGCAGTGATGGGCGAATTGTTTTGTAAAAGATACCGAGCGGGATCGGTCCTGGATCAGAATAGTTCCATTGCTGCCCGGTCCGGCAGGCCATATCAAACTGTGAAACATTTGCTTCAGATGTTTCGTATACCTGCTCATCATAGACTGAGGTCATGTTAAAGAAGGTTGCACAGATCTGTAGTACGTCAATATGGGCAAACCCTGGATGAGAGATGGCTTCGTGTATAACCCGTTTGAGGAGGGGGATATTCCGCGAGTATGCCCTCGCCACAAAGCCTGCCCCTGACCCGAGCAACACCTCAATAATATTCAGCGGGTACTCATGGATCCCGTTCGGGGTGGACCGGCCCTGGTAGCCATACGGGGATGTCGGGGTATATTGTCCGGTAGTAAGCCCATACACCCGGTTGTTATGACAGATAACCGTAATGTCGATATTTCGTTTTGCTGCATGGATCAGATGATCAAGTCCCTCTGCATAGAGGTCTCCGTCTCCAGCAAAACAGACGACTTTCAGATCAGGATTTGCCATCTTAATCCCGGTAGCAACAGGGATTGTCCTTCCATGCAGGGAGTAAAAACTGTTTAAGTTAAAATAATCCACAATTTTGGCATGACATCCGATGCCTGAAACCAGGACAAACTTCTCTTTTGGAATACCCTCTTTCTCATATTCTTCGATAACATATCGAAACGCATGCTGAATTGCAAAATTTCCACACCCCGGGCACCAGGTGTTTTTTGCTTCAGATACCAGTGTTGCGTTCGGACTCATAATACCCTCCTGATCCTGGTTTCCAGTTCTTCAATCGTCGAAGGTCTTCCGTCATACCGCAGGATGATCTCATCTGGGACAATACCATGCTCTTTGAGAATTTTGTCTATCTGCCCTGTTGCACTCTCTTCAACCACAATGATCCTGTCAACTCCCTCCAGAGCAGCCATAAAGGTCTTTATCGGGAAGGGTTCGAGGATAAGAGGGGATACAAACCGGAATGAGTTATCTTTTGCAATCTCCGCCACCTGTCCACGGACAGAACCCCATGCAATAACACATACCGGTGCTTTTTCATTCCCGGTAATTCTTATACTCTCCGGCTGGTCTGTATACTCTTTCAAAGCCAGCTCTTTTCGTTTTCTCTTCTCAACCATGGCAATGGTTATCTGGGGGTCTTCTGTTGTGATGCCTTTGAAATCATGGGTATAACTGTTTACTTTTACAACCTCACCAGGATGTGGGGGGGCAAGAAGGGGTGAGATACCATCAGGCATATCCTCATACCGGTGATAGGGAAACGCAGGAGCAGAGACCCGGTGAGGGGGGAGGTCCGGCAGATCAGCCGATCCGGTAAAGAGCCCCTCCGAGAAGGTTTTATCGGATATAATAAATGCAGGGACCTGAAATTTCCATGCAATACGAACCGCCTCCGCTCCGAGGAAGATTGCTTCTTCAGGTGTTCCGGGAGCTGCTATCCAACGGGGAAATTCTCCCTGTCCTGCATGGCGGATGAACATCAGGTCAGATTGTGCGGTATATGTCGGCAGTCCGGTTGATGGGCCGGTTCGTTGTGAGACGACGATGACGATTGGAATTTCTGCCTGCCCAGCAAGGGAGAGTCCTTCGGTCATCAGACAGAAGCCCCCGCCAGATGTGCCGACCGCTGCCTTCTTTCCGGCATAGGAAAACCCGAGTGCCATGAGGATGACTGCTATCTCACTCTCCGGATGATATACCTGAATCCCTGCCTCATCTGCAATTGAAGCGAGAAAATGCAGGATGCCTGACGACGGGGTCATCGGATAGGCCACATAGGCATCAAGCCCGCCGGCCAGAAGGCCAAGTCCAATCCATTCATTACCTGAAAGGAAGGGTTTTAGAGAACCCCCGGGGATACCCAGTTTCCGGGATGGTGAGAGTATGTCCCAGGCGGCCCGGGCAATCTCAAGATTTTTCTCTGTTTTCTTAGGATTCTTTCTTTTCAGGACCGGTTCTATCCTGTCCCATGGAACACCAAGATACCTGAACAGGGCACTGATCATAGCGGTATTTCCCATGATCGGAATCCCCTGGTGGGTGTTTATCAGTTGGCCAAGCGGTATCTCAAGGCCTGGTGCCTTCACCCGGTCGGCATCAGAGATGATGATCCCGTCATCTGACAACCGGCCTTTATGAAGATCAGCAGTCTGCTGATCAAAGGCGATGATGACATCCACCCCGGATCGGAATGCTGTCACCGGATACTCTGCAGCACGAATGATACAGAAGTTATGCCCGCCCCTGATGAGCGAGGGATAATCGACATACTGGTACACATGATATCCCAGTGAGGAGAAGACAGAACCGATAACCTGACCTGCCTGTGAGATGCCGTCTCCTGCTTTTCCTCCGATAAGGACTGAAAATTCTGCCACCGTACCTGCCTCTCTGTGGGAACTGTGCTTTATATGGTAATCAATATTGCCACCGGATGAGAGGGATGTATACGATCTCTCTGTATAAAAACAAAAAATATATTGTGATATTTTATTCTATAGTGAAACCATAGAAACTCCGGGAATATTGTGTAATCAAAATAGGGATACCAGTAATTTTATATGGTATCAGATCCTGGTCATATATATGCGCGTTTTATCTCTCTCCGGAAGTCATGTGAAGAAGGGCAATACCGGTCTGCTTATCGGTTATCTAAATGAGCAGATAGAAGAGGCCGCCATTGAAGATCTCAAGATGAAATCGGTGTCCCTGGCTGATGCAAAGATAGGTCCCTGTAAAGGATGCAGAAAATGCATGGAGGCCGGATATTGCGTGGTGAAGGATGATTTCAATTCTATTGCCAGAAAAATGCTCAAAAGTGATCTTATCATCATCGGCTCACCTGTGTATTTTCAGGATGTATCTGGTCGTGTAAAAAATTTCATCGACCGGACGTATTCTCTCTGGCATGACCGGCAGCTCAAAGGCAAAAAGGTCATTCCGGTCGCAGTCAGTGCGGTCTCCGGAGAAGATCGTGCCCTGGAGACCATCCGCATATGGGCACAGGCTCATGAGATGAAGATAATCAGGTCAGTACACGGGCATGGGTACAAGAGAGGTGAAGTACTCAGAGATCAAGAGGCCAAAGATGATGTAATAACAGTAGTCCATGATCTTGTCGGGGAACTGAAGTCAGAACACTGATGATTTCCGTTATCCACGGTGAGTTTCAATCTGTAACTTGGTTCTGAAGGTTCTGAAGAATGAATCCTTTTCAGACTCGACGGCCCATATCTCCAGTGAGCAGTCTGATATGCAGGAGACCGATAAAACAACCCTGTCTTTTTTCCTGATGAACTCCGCCTTCTCAATACGCCGGTCATGACTACGGTCAAGGTTTTCAGCAATTCTGAGCAGGAGAGAAAGAACCCTGACTATTCTCCGGTCGGTCCGGTCCAGTTCCTGAAAAGGATTATCCCGTTGCCGCGGTAGTTTTTTCCGGTGATATCGTGCAATAAGACCGATCATCAGAACCTCATGCTGGTTAAAACCAAGAAGGGGAACCTGTGTAATCAGATAGAAGGAGTGCTGATGATGGTTGGAAAAAGAGATAAACTGCCCGACGTCATGGAGATATGCCGCATGTGAAAGGAGTTCTTCTGCTTCGTCATACGATGGAAAAAGTCCGGCTCTGATCCCTGAGTGGTAGAGTTGCAGAGAGAGTTTGACAATATGGGAAGCATGAGGCTCATCAATATGGCAGAGCCGGCCCAGGTGCCGTACGGATCGTTCCCGTATGGAAACAGGTTCCGCATGGGGAAAGCCCGGGATCCGGGTGATGTAATCAACGAGCAGGCCGTCCCGAAGAGAGCGGGATGACGTATACACTCCTTTGAGCCCGCTCACCTTTACTATCTCATGAAGAATAACCGCCCCTGCGATGATTATATCTGCCCGGTCAGAATTCAGGCCCGGGACCTCTCTGCGCATGTGCAGCGGCAGATTTGAGAGATATCTGATAAGAATATCCAGTTCTTCGATACTGATAAAACCAGGAATATGAGACGAAACACATGGTTTATGTGATGCAGCGACAGTTTCAAGGGAGAGGATGGTTCCTGAACTGCCAATCGCCCTGGTGATATTCCAGGTGTTTATGTGCCTTGCAATATGCACGATCTCATGCTCAATCCGCCTTCTCAAAGAAAAGAGCATGTGCTGTGATACTCTTCCGTCTTTTTCAGCCTGTACAAACATACCCGTTGTTCGGATAGCTCCCAGTTTCAGACTTCTCAGAAAGAACGGTTCATGCTGATCTCCGACAATAATCTCTGTTGATCCACCCCCGATATCGATAAAGAGAGCCGTTTCACCTTTCAGGTCAATCCCGCTTGATACGCCTAGCCATATCAGCCTTGCCTCCTCTGCCCCGGAGATGATATGAATCTGCACACCGGTAAGGTCCTCAATCCGGTTGCAGAGTTCCTCACCATTTGATGCCTCCCGTGTTGCAGATGTGGCAACAGCGACAAATTCTTCGGCCCCCCTGCTTTTTGCAAGTTCAATCAGCCGGACGATTACACCTGTTGCCCGCTCCATGGCTGCATCGGTCAGCCGGTTATCAGTAAATTCCCCTTCTCCAAGTCTGATTACCTCTTTCTGCTGGGTAACGAGAGTGTATGATCCGTTCTGATTCAGTCTTACAACAAGAAGACGAACGGAATTCGTCCCAAGATCAATAAATCCAATAATCCGTGGATTATTCAGGTACATGAAAGACAAATCCTGCGATGGGTAAGTTCTTGTAAAAGCATGCTTTTCTCTGCAAAGACTGGTAAATCATAGTATAATGGGGTTTTACAGGTACAGGAGAGTACAACCTCTTCTGATGTAATAAAGCAGCGAATTTCCCTGACCAGATTCTGATGTGCCCGATCAAGGACGTCAGCCACCCGGAGGATGCCGGAGCACCAGGAAACAATCTGCTTATCATCCTCACAGAGTTCTTTAAAGACGGCATGATCAGGCCTTGGATGAGACTTCCGGTGGTATCGTGCAATTAACGCAATTATCTTTCTCTCCCTGGATGTCAGGTTCATTGTTGTATCATTGAGGATTATGTCCCGTGATGCTTTATGATGGGGCTTATCTGCTCTACTCCAGCCAATATCGTGGAGAAGAGCTGCCGCTTTTAATAAATCCCGGGTATCAGGGGGCAGATGGTGTAGGGGGCGTAAGTCGTCAAATAACATACCCGATAACCGGCATACCTGTTGTGCATGAGGAGGATCCGGGTCCAGCCTGTCTGAATAGTCCTGGATAACCGGCCAGACCGATCTCTTCATCAGACCGAATCCTCCGGTTCGGATACGACATCCAGGGGCTTTCCTTCGGAGACGATCCTGGCAAATGAATCAGGAAGGTGGCGGTTTCTGATGGCATCAATTGCCCGGTCAATATCATAGGGTACCCGTACATGAACGATTGAGAGCGGGTCTAACGTCAGCAGGGCATAGCAGGCACGGGGATCGCCATCTTCTGTTCTCCCGACACTCCCGCAGTTCACAAATACCACATTATCAATCTCCCTGATGGACGGGAGATGGGAATGACCGGTTACAATAATATCTGCCTTTGTCTTTTGTGCAATCTCACGAAACCTTGACTCCGGCGTCTCCTGGACAAGATATTCAGTAAGCGAATCAGGGCTTCCATGGGTGACCAGAATGGTAGTTCCTTTTACCCTCAATCTATATTCCCTCGGAAGCCCTGCGAGGTAGGCACGATTCTCCTTTGAGAGATGATGGTATGCAAACCGCATCGCGATCTGCTTGTCTCGTGACCTGGGCCTTCCTGTCTTCCATTTTTTCACAAGGACTGCCTGGTCATAATTTCCAATAACCGAGAGGACATGTGATGAACGAAGAGATGATATGACCTCGTCAGGAAATGCACCATATCCAATACTATCACCAGCATTGAGTACTGCCGTAGCACCCTTCTGCCGTGCATCAGCAAGTACCGCCTCAAGGGCAGGAAGATTTGCATGAACATCTGATATCAGGGCAATCGTAACCGGCCCGTCATGGCACTGGTCTGAACGTTCCTGGAATGAATGATGGACAGGAATTGATACCTTTTCCATCAGCTCGTCCCAGAATCCCTCCTGTTTGAGTGAGTCCCAGAGGGTATGCAGTTCGGAAAAAAGTTCTGCCCTTTTCTTCTTCCGGTTATCAAGGAGTTTATATAACCCCTCCTGGAGGATAGAGAAAAAGTCAGAATTTCCAAAATACCTGAGTGCTCGTTTCTTCTCATCCCTGATGAAGAGGGGGATTTTCTCAATCCAGACATCGCAGTCATGCATGTCACCAAGAACATCCTGAAGATTTTTAAATGTCTTAATCTCGGTTTTCAATCCGCATTCAAACAGACCTGCGAACGACTCCAGGGTATATCTAAGTCGTTTTGCAGCGATCCGCATCTCATGGTGACGATGGATATTATCAGGTTCTAAAAGCCAGGGTTCATACCAGAAGAGATCGGAGATGGCGGTCATGATATTGACAAACGCCTGTTCATAGGAGAATGGAGAAACGTCTCCACCATCCTCAATCTCTGCTCTGACCTTCAGTTCATGCAGGCAGGTCGTTATTGATTCAAGAACCGCTGTCTTTTCCAGTTGGTCGACGGCGCTGACAAGATCCGGTTGTATCTGTTGACGCCGGGTTTTTAATCGGTGGAGCAGACATTCCAGACCTGGTCTGTGTATATCAAATGAGGTGCATGAAAGAAGGCTCTCAGATACGGATTCCTCACCGGTTTTCTCTTCTGTCACTCTGAAAAAGAGCGGGTGATACGAACGTTCATTCCCTTCATTATCAGGTTTATTGTCTGCTAATGGGGAGGAATAGTAGAATACCTCTCCCTGACAGGAGTCCCTGCATTGTTTCGCAATAAATGAACTGATAAAATCAGTCTGGACATCCAGGTCACGAGCCTCACCAAGTGACCTCGTAATGTTTCTGATGGTGCGTCTCCATCTTTTAACATTATGAGACGGGAGGCAGGGGGAGAATATGGTAAGGCATGCCCTGAGCCGTCGGGTTGCAACCCGTGCCCGGTGGACATATTCGATATCATCTGCCGTTTTGACTCCTGATAACTCCTGCTGTAATGATCGGAGGAGCGGAAGCATCGTCAGAGCAGCATACCGGGAAAAAGCAGGATCCTGTGTATGTCTGTGATCACATCTCATCAATTTCCTCCCGTACTGGAGCAGTAGGCAACCTGGTATGTATGGTATATGGGGGAGCCTATTTCACTCCTTTGATCCTGCTGCCATCCGTCGTGTGAACTGAAGTCAGGGGTTATTTCTCCACTTCAAGGCGGTAACAGTAGTCAGCAGCAGAATCTCCTGTTGTTTTTTCTTTCTTTTTGTCATAGAGGGCGGCTCTAAGGATGGCTTTTATTACCATGGCTATTGAGAAGATACATATTCCCAGCATGACCCACATCAGAAGTGAGACATGGTCAGATATGACCGGAATATTTCCAATCAGGTATCCGCCTCCGACAAGCCCTCCGGTCCAGAGTATTGCACCGGTGACATTATAGAACAGAAACCACTGGTAGTGCATCTTCCCGATCCCAGCCAGGAACGGAGCAAAAGTCCTGACAATCGGGACAAACCGTGCGATAACGATGGTTGCCCCCCCATATTTCTCAAAGTAGTGATGTGTCTTTTCCAGCCATTCTTTATGAATGAATGCAGAAAGCCGACCCTCCATGATCTTACACCCGGCATATCTGCCGATCCAGAAGTTTACCGTATCTCCGATGATTGCAGCAAGCCCGATAATAAGAAGCAGAACCCAGATATTAAGGATCCCGGTTCCGGCAAGGGCTCCTGACACGAAGAGAAGCGAATCTCCTGGCAGGAACGGGGTTACGACAAGTCCTGTCTCACAAAAGATGATGAGAAAGAGGACGGCATAGATGAGGAGTCCTAATTCGCCGGCCATCTGCTCAAGTGATGAATCAATATGAAGAATCAGATCAATGAGGGTTACGTCCATATCTGCGGATCTGTTCCCTCTCCGGGGCAATAGGGTTTCCCATACCGGAATCAGGGATAAAAAATATGATCAGGAACATCAAGCGTCTTTATGGGTCATAATTCACCATCCAGGTCCCCATCCGGGTGAATCAGAAAGACTCCGTGATGACGGTGCAGGTATTTGAGTATCTTCGTGGACTCATGCCATCGCTGGTCAAGCTGGTCTATCATCTGGTCGATCTCCCTCACCTGTGCGAGTATCGGTCCAGCTCTATCACCAAGAGTCAGTTCTGCCTGTCCTGCGATAACGGTGAGAGGATTTCTGACCCCGTCATTTAATATGGCTAATTCGGCAAGATTTTTCTGAATCTGAATGATTGCTTCTTCTTTTTGGGATTCGATACGTTTTTGTTCAGAAATATCGGTGAATGTCCAGAGCGTCCGCACTCCCTCATCAGGCCCTCCTGTCAGCATCTTTGCTGATAGTATGACCGGGATCTCTCTGCCTGTTGCCTGGATGACGATAAGTTCAGATTCATATACTGATCCAAAATCAGAGATATCACGGAGGAAGCGTTGAAAATCATTGAGACTCTGTTTAGGAATATAGGTCATGAACGATCTGCCAATCACCTCGCCCCTCTCATATCCCATCAGCCGTACCCAGGCCTCATTCACCTCGATTATCTCCCCTTTTTCATTCAGAGACTGGTATGGAACCGGGGCCTGTTCAAAGAGCAGACGAAAACGCTCTTCACTCTCCCGCAGTGCATTCTCTGCACTTTTTTTCGCAGTAATATCCCGAAAACTCCACACCTTTCCGACTATCTCCCCATCAATCATCTGGGGCTGGGAGTACCGTTCATATATCTTCCCGTTCCGGAGTTCGATAATGTCAATCCCCGGTCTGATTCCTTCTCTGATCCGGTAATCGGTGCGGTTGAAAAAATGATTCGGGTTTCTTATCTGTGGGAGGATATAACTGAGAATCGCAGAATAGTCCCCTCCTTCCACAAGATGATAGGGGATATTCCACATCTGAACAAATTTCCTGTTCCAGGCACTAATCTTTCCTTCGCTGTCAACGACGATGATACCATCCGCGGTGGATTCAAGGGTCGAACGAAGTAACGCAGTGGTCTCTTTCACCCGTTTTTCCGCATAATATTTCTGAATGGCAAGGTTGATCTTTGAGTAAAGATCTGCAAATTCCCTGCCAGGCTCTCCTGACTTTTGCAGGTAAAAGTCTGCACCGTTATTGAGAGCATCGATAACAACATCTTCCCTGCCTCTTCCGGTATAGATGATGATAGGACAGTCTAGTCCGCTCTGTCTTACCTCTTTTAAAAAATCAATACCATTTACATCAGGCATGTAGTAGTCAAGAACGATGGTATCATACCCTGTCTTTCTGACAAGATCTTTTGCTTCATCTGCAGAAGGGCATGTATCAACAAGCATTGATCCATAACTTTCCAGGTACATCCTGACCAGTTCTAGGATACCTGGTTCGTCATCTACATACAGCACGCGATACATGGGAGGTCCAGATTATTGAGTTATGAAAATTATGCAAATTATAATTGAAGATTCTGATCCTGAAAATGACCAGTGAATAGTAAAAGTACCGTCTATCTCTATAAATAAGTCTCCAGATGTCAGACATTCATATCTCTATGGCACTATAGAGATATCTGATGTCTCTATATTCTCTGGAGATAATCAGTTTAATATCTGGTTTCGTTATAGGTGTTGATACGTGAGTTACCATGGCTGGTAAGACTACAATTGTATCAGGAATTATCCTGATTGGACTATTTATTTGTGCCGTGCTCCTCTGCGGATGTACAGGAACAACTGAAACTGAAAAAACCACCCCGGTTTCAACCGGTGAAAACCCGCTGAAAGAAACAAAGGTTCAGCCCGGAGCAGCCGGTGTTCTGACGATTACCGGTTCAACCACTGTGCTTCCGGTCGCAGCGCAGGCAGCAGAAATCTATATGGATACTCATCCGGGTGTTGATGTGCAGGTCAATGGTGGGGGTTCCGGGGCTGGAGTCCAGTCGGCTGGAGAAGGGACTGCCATGATCGGAATGGCCTCCCGTGATCTGAAGAAAGAAGAGAAAGAGAAATATCCTGAGTTACTTGAGCATCAGATTGCCATTGATGGAATAGCCATCATCACTCACAAGACAAACCCGATCGCTTCTCTTACTCTTGATCAGGTAAAAGCCATTTACAACGGAAATATTACCAACTGGAAAGACGTTGGAGGGAATGATGCATCAATTGTTGTCATCGGCAGAGATAGTGCATCAGGGACCAGGGAGTTCTTCCATGAGAAGGTTATGAACAAAGAGGATTTTGTTCCGACTCAGCTTGAAAAGAACTCAAATGGTGCGGTAAAACAGAGTGTTGCACAGACTCCTGCAGCAATCGGGTATGTAGGTCTTGGCTACATCGATGAGACCATCCACGCAGTGCCGATCCTTGTTGATGGAAAATCAATAATCCCCTCGATTGAATCGGTAAAGGACAAATCATATCCGATTGCCCGTCCGCTTAATTTCCTGACCAATGGTGAGCCATCCGGAATTATTGCTGAATTCATTGCCTTCATCGACAGTCCTGAAGGGCAGAAGATCGTTACTGAAGAAGGGTTTGTTCCCCTTACCAATTAAGCCCCCTTTTTTCCTTTTTCCTTTTTTTACGATCGCTGACTGTACTGTCTATTGCCTCTCATTTCTCCCTTTGATATTCATATAACAGGTGTTATGGAGACATCCGGCTCATTACTATTTTTCTGGTCAGAGAGCCGTTCGAGATGGGTGTACAATTTCATACTGATACGAAACCAATACCAAAGTTCAGAAAAAATCAGTATGAAAATATGATAAAAAAGGGAAAAATCAGGTTATTTCTACTCGTTCGCCGGTGACCATATATATCGTCATCTCGGCAATATTACATGCCTGATCACCACATCGCTCCAGGTACCGGTCAATGATGACATACCGTGCGAGGATAGGAACATCATCTTTTTTCTGTTCCATTCTTTTGATGAGATCCCGCATAACTTCACAATACAGACGATCAATCTCTGAATCCCGCTCCCGCATATTCCTGATACGGTTCACGTCACGATCCTCAAATGCATCAAATGCATCTTCAATCATTGAGAGTACTTTTCTCCCGACAATGATGAGTTTATCAGGATCGGCAAGACCACAGCATTGTGAAAGGGTTTTGATGGTATCCCCGATATCATATCCCATCCTGCCGATACGCTCAAAGTTATAGATGATACGAAGCGAAGCGACAATCTCCCGCATATCCCGTGCAACCGGCTGATACAAAGCCAGATGTCTGAACATGGTCTCTTCTGTGGCAATAAATCGTTTCTTCAGCTCAATCTTCCGGTTACAGACATCCTGGGCAAGGTCCGTATCTCCCCGCTCAAAGGCATCAATACTGTCCCGGAGCATGGTAATGGCATATGTTCCTAAATCACATGCATCGGTGTGGATCTGTGAGAGTTCAGAACGTTCTTTCTCGGTCATAGTCTTATCCGAATCTTCCGGTGATATAGTTCTCAGTCAATTCTTTGTGTGGGTTCTCAAATATCTGTCTGGTCTCCCCGAATTCTATGAGGTCACCAAGGTACATGAATGCCGTATAATCTGAAACGCGGGAAGCCTGGGACATACTATGGGTGACGATGATCACACAGTACTCCTTCTTGAGTTCCTCAATAAGATCCTCGATCTTTGAAGTTGCAATCGGGTCAAGAGCACTGCATGGCTCATCCATGAGGATGATCTCAGGGTTTACGGCCAGCGTTCTTGCAATACAGAGACGCTGCTGCTGACCTCCGGACAGGCTCATTGCTGAATCATGCAACCGGTCTTTCACTTCTTCCCAGAGTGCAGCCTTATGAAGGCATGACTCCACGATCTCGTCAAGGTCTCTCTTGTTTTTTATTCCATGAACCCGTGGTCCGTATGCGATGTTCTCGTAGATGGATTTTGGAAAGGGGTTTGGTTTCTGAAAGACCATTCCGATCTTCCTTCTGAGTTCTACCGGGTCTGCGTCCGGCCCGTTAATATTCTGTCCATGATAGAGAATATCCCCCGTGACCCGACAACCAGAAACCAGGTCATTCATACGGTTAAAACACCGGATAAGGGTTGATTTTCCACATCCGGACGGACCAATCAGGGCAGTGACCTTTCTGTTCGCGACTGGCAAAGTTACATTGTGCAGTGCATGATTCTCCCCGTACCAGAGGTTTAAACCCTGCACATCGATGATAATTTCTTCATTCATAGGTTACCACCTGATTTTTTTATCATAATGATTTCTGATGACAATCGCTCCTCCATATATCATGATGACGAGGAAAAGAAGGACGACTGCCGTTGCATACTGGTTGTTCCTGGCGCCTGGGACATTGGTTGCCAGAATGAACAGATGATAGGGGAGAGCCATGACCGGATCAAAAAACGAATCAGGAAGGCGTCGCTGCATGAATACGACGGCTGTAAACATAATCGGGGCCGTCTCACCTGCTGCACGCCCGATAGAGAGGATGGCACCGGTGATAATACCTGGAACCGACGGGGGGAGGACAACCCGCCGGACCGTCTGCCACCTGGTCGCTCCAAGGGCATATGATCCTTCACGAAGACTGTCCGGAACACTCTTTAATGCCTCCTCCGTCGTTCTGATCACCGTTGGCAGGACCATAAGGGCAAGGGTAATCATACCGGCAAAGAGTGATATACCAAATCCAAGGAAGAGCACAAGAAAGGTGAACCCGAACAGCCCGAAAACGATAGAAGGAGTCCCATTCAGCAGATCTGTTGCCGTCCTGATAAACCTGGTAAGGATATTCTCTTTCGTATATTCCACGAGGTAAATAGCAGCTCCGATCCCAAGAGGCAGAGCGATGAGAATAGAACCAATAACCAGGTAGAATGTTCCGATTATAGCAGGAAAGATACCTCCTCCGCGACCGAGGTTTCGTGGTGATTCGGTCAGGAAATCAATCGTGACATAAGGAAGACCGTTTGAGAAGATATCATACAGGATGAAGATGAGGATGAGAGTTACAATTCCCATCATGATTGTGACCAGAGAGAACCAGATCTTCTGCACCGTCTGTCTGATACAGTACCGGTCAACCAGTCGTACGGTCAGGTAGAGTATCAGCATACCTGCCGCTCCCTGCCATAATCCGATAAGGAGCAGGAATAGTCCGAGAAGGGCTGTCAATCCCGGCGGAAGATAGGGGATGATCCCGGACAGCCGGTCTGTGATCATACGGCATGAGAACACCCCTGTTCGTGAGCATCCTCCGGTCTGTGAACTCTTCAGACGTTTCATGACCGTCAGGGCTGCCAGGTTGATGATCAGAGTTATCAGAAGTAGCACAACGGCAACGCCGAACAGAGCATGGTAGTGAAGTGATCCGACCGCAACCTCCCCCATCTCAATCCCCAGTGTTCCGGTCAGGGTTCGGACCGGTGAAAGGATATTCCAGATTGGGGACGGGATGATCGCTGCGTTCCCGGTAACCATGATGACCGCCATCGTCTCACCGACAGCACGACCGATTCCAAGAATCACAGCCGCGGTAATACCTGACAGTGCAGCAGGGACGATGACCTGTGATATGGTCTGCCAGTGGGTCGCCCCAAGAGCCAGGGATCCTTCCTTCAGGTATCTGGGAACTGAACTGATGGCATCCTCTGATACGCTGATAATGGTTGGAAGGGACATGATACCAAGAAGGATTGAACCGGCAAGGACAGACTCTCCGCTCGGGACCGAAAGGAGATCCTGTAAAAATTTCACGAGGATGACAAGTCCGAAGAATCCATAAACCACAGACGGAATCCCGGCAAGAAGCTCAACAGCCGGTTTCAGAATATTTCTCATCCGGGGGCTTGCAAGTTCAGCGATGAAGATTGCACAGGCGATACCGAAAGGAACGGCAAATATCATTGCTCCAATAGTGACGAGCAGGGTCCCGACGATGAGGGGGACAAGTCCGTACTTTGGTATGATACTGGTCGGATCCCATCGTTCCCCGGTAAGAAATGGAATAAGGCCGATATCCAGAAATGCCGGTGCTGCATCATAGAGCAGGAAGATGAGAATAAAAAAAATTCCAATGATCGAAGAAATGGCACAGATGAACCATACGGTATGCATGGTAATTTCAAGTGGTCTTCGTTTCTGACGGAATTTCAGGGGGTTTTGCTGACCAATTGTCACGATCTCTCTGACTCCTTAACAGGGCGTTCCCGGACTTTTAAATATTACCATATTGTATGCGTTGGTATGAATGTGCATTGGCAATCTGGTCCGGACTACACAGGTTCTCTATGATGCTCCTGAAACCTACATGAGAGTATGTTCTAGAGATTATGGAGAACTATAGAGAGATATGATGTCTCTATATAAGTTCTATTTTACATCTCTATGGGCATCGGTCTAAATTGAAGAAGATAATATGGTACTAAAGTATTGTATTATCTCAATTATTATTCCCTCATTGTATTAATTTATTATATAATGGGGTAATGTTATTATCCAGACTCGCCTACTATATATTCAGGATGACAGAGGAAACCATCAGGGATATAACCATACTACCTGGACGGAACCGTAAGGGGATAGAGGAGGCGTTTGATGAGATACACATCAGACCTGGCGATACCCTGTCCATCGTCGGTCCGACCGGGTCAGGAAAAAGTGCCTTTATCAACGATATCGAGATATTTGCTAACCGGGATACGGTAACCGGGCGACAGATCCTGGTCAATGGGAAACTTCCTCCGGAACGGTATGTCCGTGACCCGGCAGCAAAACCGGTTGCCCTTATCACCCAGAATACCCGGTGCCTGTGTGACCTTAGTGTCTCTGACTTTTTACGAATGCATCTCCTCTCCCGTGGATATATGAAAGAGTCCTGCATTCAGGAGACCATCAATCTTGCAAACCAGTTTACCGGAGAACCGATTACCGCCCATGTCCGGATGACCAGCCTTTCAGGTGGACAGACACGATCCCTGATGGTGGCAGATGCTATCCTTATCTCAAACACGCCGATAATCCTGCTTGATGAGGTTGAGAATGCGGGAATATTCAAAGAAAAGGTGATAGAAGTCCTCCGTCAGCATCACAAAGCCCTGCTCTTTGTCACCCATGATCCCCTGGTCTCCCTGCTTTCAGATCGCCGTATCGTAATGCAGGATGGGGCAGTATCAAAGGTCATCGAGCCTGACGGGGCAGAAGAACATGCAATCCGTCAGATGCTTCACATGGATGGCATTATCGGCCGGATGAGAGAGATGATTCGTGCCGGTGAACTGATCACCCAACCCGTTCCGGTATCCTGGTAATGAAACTCGTCATCATCGCCGGCCCGCCTTCGGCTGGAAAGACTGCAGTCACCAGGCAGATAATCAGGATCCATCCTGAGCTCAAGTCTGCATACCTGAAGATAGATGTGGTCTGTGCCACCGAAGATGAAGAGATCAGGAATGAGTTTCATATTCCTGCAAAAAAGGTCTACTCAGGCGATCTCTGTCCTGATCATGCCGGAATCATGATCCTTGACGAGGCTATAGAGTGGGCCATGAAAGAAGGGGCAGATATGCTCATCGTTGAGAGTGCAGGTCTTTGTCTGCGATGCACTCCGTATACGACCCAGTCATGTGGTATTGTCGTCTTATCAGCAATCTCCGGGATACAATCTCCTGCAAAGATGGCACCCATGATAGCCCTTGCCGATATCGCGGTTGTGACCAGGATTGATCTCGTCTCACAGGCAGAAAAGGAGGTGTTCAGAGAGAAGATCAGGGGCATTCGGGGAGATATTGATATTGTTGAGACGAATGCCGTGCAGGGAACCGGTATGCGATACCTGACAAGGGCGATTGGGGAAGCACCGGATATTGAGAACCCGGCAACCATCACTCTCCGGGGTATTCCCCCGCTCGGCGTCTGTACGGTCTGCATTGGAAAGACGAATATCGGATGGAAGCATCATACGGGAGTCCTTCGTCAGCTTGACGGAGATGCACTGATGTTCAGGGGTGACTGATGGGGGAAGACTGGACTTTACCCGGAAGAAACTGTGGTGCATGCGGGTATGGGACCTGTGATGAGTTCTTCGCAGCCCTTCAGTCAGGGACCAGAAAAAAAGAGGAATGTCCGTTCTCCTCTCAACACCTCTGTCAGGAGGTGCCCTGCACTCAGGCAGTACTTGGGAGTTTTGACATCCTTGGAGATCCCTTCGATTTTATCCTGCATCCGTTACCGGGGGAATGCTCGGCCAGGAAGATCCTTCTTCCGTTCAGACCTGATCTCGTTGAGAAATGGGATATTCAGCCGGGTGATATCCTGACCGGACGGCCCATGGGAGCCGGATGCCCGGTCCAGCATGTCCTTTTGGTATTGTCAGCAAGTACAGTATCAGGAGTAATCGTAACCCATGTCGTTGGCCCTCTCTCCTCACGGGGGAGAGAAGTAAAAGATCTTGAGGCCTATCATATCATCGGGTTTGAAGGAATGGCTGAAAGTGTCCGTCAGGTACCGGTATTTGGGAGGAGGATGCGGTTTCTCCCGGCGTACTGCATGATGAATCTTGCTCATACCGGCGTTGTGAACCAGTTATTTTCCAGAAAGGAAGGCCTGCAGGTACGGGTGGAGGATATACGGCTCCTATGAGACCAATTGATGAGATCAGGACCGCTCTTGCCGATGGGTCTGCAGTTATCCTGACGGCATCTGAATTAAAGAAAAGAATTGTACAGGACGATACCGTCTCTGATGTTGATGTTGTCACCTGTGGGACCTGCGGGGTCATGTCAGGCACATATGCGGTCCTGTCGGTCCCGGTTGCTCCTCCCGGTACCTTTTCACGAGCAGACACTCTCTCACTCAATGGCGTGCCGGCAATTCCCGGCCCCTGTCCGAATGAACGGCTTGGACTTGTCGATCTGATGGTATTCGGTACCTCCCATGCAGATGACCGGTACGGGGGCGGACACCTCTTCCATGACCTTATCGCCGGAAAAGAGATTCATGTTGCCGTTACCGCAGATGGAAAGAATTATGAAGCGGATGTAATCCTTTCTGACCTTCCGTTTGCACGGTTATTTACTACCCGGAGTGCGTTCAAGAACTATTCTGCAATCATCAATCGGAGCAGCGAACCGGTAAAGACCATATTTTCTGCCCTGCCCCTTCAGGGAACCAGCACACAGGCTACCGTCTCCGGATGCGGGGAGATAAATCCGGTGGAAAATGATCCAACCCTCCGGTTCCTCTCTGCCGGCTCTCCGGTGATCCTGAACGGGGCTGGTGGCCGGGTGATCGGAGCCGGAACCCGGAGTTCTCCTGATCGGCCCAATCTCTCAGTCCATGCCGACCTGAATGAGATGGATGCACAGTTTTGTGGCGGTTTTCGTACCGCTGCAGGGCCTGAGTGCATCACCAGCATCGGGACTGCGATTCCGGTTGTTGATAAGGATGTCCTCAGCTCCCTTTCTGTCCTTGATTGTGATATCGCCATGCCTGTTGTGGATATCAGTGATCGTCAGCCGGTTGGGACCGCCTCGTATGATCAGGTCTGGACCGGAACTGCAACACGGGTCTTGTATCATCCGGAGCGATGTTTTCACTGTTCTCCCTGTGATGCCAGAACTGCATGTCCGGTTGATGCAATCCGGGAAGACGGGACGATCAATCAGAAGCAGTGCTTTGTCTGCGGAACCTGTGTGCAAATCTGTAAGGGATCAGTGTATGAGGGGAATTTTGGGTCTATCAGTTGTAAAGGAGCGGGCATTCCGATTGTTCTCCGGCAGTCTGACCGGAGAAGAGCAGAGATACTCTGTAGAAGTGTGCGGGATATGCTGGTAAGGGGTGAATTTCAGATATGACGGGATATACGCTCATCTGCCCGGTATGTAACAAGGAGTTTTCTGATTCCTATACGCTCACCTGTCCGGACGGGTGCCAGGGACTTATCCGGGCGAAATATTCTGCAAAACAGATAACGCTCCATGATGCGCCGGGAGTATTCAGGTATAAGGACTGGCTTCCGGTCATCAGTTCACTTCCGACCCGTGCTGAACCGGTCTGTTTCAAAAGTGAGGGTCTTGCCCGGGCGTTGGGTCTTTCAGATCTCTGGATTGTCTTCTCCGGGTACTGGCCTGAAGTGGGGGCCTTTGCCGTGAGCGGTTCATTTAAGGAGTTTGAAGCATTCCCAACGATGCAGCGGTTATCTGAACGGACAAAGGGTATAATTCTGGTATCCTCTGCCGGAAATACGGGCCGGGCATTTGCCGAGGTATCAGCAGAGACCGGTCAGCCGGTTATCATCGTCGTTCCTGAATCAGCACGGGAACGGATATTTACGACAAAACAGGCAGATGATATCCTGCTGATAACCATCTCCGGTGATTATACCGATGCCATTAATCTGGGAAATAAGATCTGCACCATCCCTGGCATATTTCCGGAAGGAGGAGCTAAAAATGTTGCCAGACGTGATGGCATGGGCACCGTCATGCTGGCAGGGACGCTCAGGATGGGAACACTTCCTGACTGGTACCTGCAGGCGGTCGGGAGCGGGACCGGGGGAATTGCTGCATATGAGGCCTCGCTCAGACTTATTGCAGACGGCCGGTTCGGGACAACAATGCCCCGTCTTCTTCTCTTTCAGAACGAACCGTTCATCCCGATGGTCAGAGCCTGGCAGGAGAGGAGACGGGAGATAAGAGATGAGGATATGCCGAATGCTGAATATGCCATCTCCCAGGTTTTTTCAGATGTCCTGACAAACCGGATCCCACCCTATGGCATTGCCGGAGGGGTGTTTGATACGCTCATCGCAACAAACGGACTTATGACCGGTGTTTCATCAGCGGATGCACAAAATGCAGGAAAGCTCTTCTCTTCATCTGAAGGAATAGATCCTGATCCTGCTGCTGCGGTGTGTGTGGCAGGCCTCATTGGGGCCGTTCGTTCAGGTGTAATCAAGCCGGATGAGAAGATCCTTCTTAATATCACCGGTGGAGGATATGCCAGAGGGAGAAAAGATCTCCCCCGGTTTGTAAAAGAGCCTGATATCATGGTATCCAAAGAGACTCCGTTTGAGAAGATATCTGCAGCGGTGCAGGAATGGATGAGATATTATGCATGAACAGACCGTTTCCGGGATATTAAAAAAGGAAGCCATTGAGTATATCATCTCCCTACCCTGTGATCGGACAAAAGATCTCTGTGAGATCCTTGAAAAAGAGTTCAGGTACATCACCATCTCAAGAGAAGAGGATGGTATCGGGATTCTGTCCGGCCTGTCCCTGATGGGAAAACGGGGTGTATTACAGATGCAGAGTTCAGGCCTTGGGAATTCTCTCAATGCCCTGATGACTCTTCCTTATCTGTACGGGCTTCCCCTGCCAATTCTTGCCAGCTGGAGGGGATATTATCAGGAGAAAATATCTGCCCAGATCCCGTTTAATGAGAAGATCCCGGATCTTCTGAAATTGTACAACATTCCCTGCACGATCATCCGGGAACCTGAAGATATTGACCGCATCACCCCGGTCATCAGTGATGCCTGGATCGAAAGCAGACCTCATGTTGCGCTCATCTCCCCAAAGGTCTGGGAAGGAGAGGAGGAACATCCCCCAATGTATCAGGCACCGGTACGGGAACGAACCGTTCATCTCTCCTATCAGGGAACATTTTCAAACCCGGTTATGCAGCGTGCTGATGCAATAAAGGTGCTTGCGTCTATGATGACCGATGAACTGGTCGTTTCAAATATCGGTGTTCCTTCAAAGGAACTCTACCATGCGAGAGATCATCCTGCCAATTTTTACATGCTCGGCTCATATACCCAGGCAAGTCCCCTTGGATTGGGGATAGCTCTTGGCACTGACCGGACCGTGGTTGTCCTTGACGGGGACGGAAGCCTTCTTGGAACAGCGGCTCTTCCGGTCATTGCCAGCGAATCCCCGAAAAATCTGATAATCATCGGTCTTGACAACGGGGTGTATGGCAGCACCGGGAACCAGTGCTCTCCTGCATATAGCACGATCGATCTTGAACTCCTGGCCCAGGCAAGCGGATTTCACAGGACCTGGAAAGTGCATACTCCTGATGAACTGAAACAGGCATATGCACAGGCTCAGGGAGGATTGTCATTTATTCATGTGATCATCAGACCAGGAAACAGTAAAGCCTCGAATATCCCGCTCTCCCCTACTGAGATAAGAAACCGGTTCTGCTCTGAAGCAGGCCGAAAATAAAATTTTAAACTGAGAATTTTTCAGTTTCAGTATTCAGGTTTTCTGCAACCTTATGGACCTGTGCTATCTGTTCTGATATCTGGTCTATTGCTGCTGCTGCCTCTTCACTTGCTGCAGCTGATGCGACAGCGTCCTTGGCGGTTCCTGAAACGAGCGTATTTACCTCATGAATGGATGCCGTGATCTCCTGAACTGCTGCTGCCTGCTGTTCTGCTGCCTTTGCAACATTATCCATCTGGAGACTGACGGTATTTACCGATTCGATGATCTGGTTGAATACCTCAAGTGTCTCGGTCAGGGCCCTTCCTCCCTCCCTGACGACCATGACACTCTTATCCATGGTATCTGATGCAGCCTGTGTCTTTTTTGTCAGGCCTTCGATCATCTCTGAAATATTCTCCGCCGACTGCCTGGACTCAAGTGCCAGGGATTTCACTTCGCTTGCCACAACGGCAAATCCCCGTCCAGCCTCGCCTGCCCGTGCTGCTTCAATTGCTGCGTTTAATGCGAGGAGATTTGTCTGGGATGCGATATCTGAAATGACCAGTGAAATCTTACTTATCTTCCCCATCTCCTCCATGATCTCATGGACAAGGCCGGTCACAACATCTGTGGAACTCGTGATCTCCTTCATTCCCTGCTCTGCCTGATGAGCGAGGGCCGATCCCTTCTTGGACAGGGTATTCGTATCGGAGGATATCTGGTTTACCTCCCCGGTCCGGGAAGAAACATCAGATACATTGACCGCCAGATCCTCCATCGCCCTCAGGATCTGGGAAAGCCCGTCACCACCCTGTTCTGCTTTCATACTCACATTCTGTGCGATCTCTGCAAGAAGTGATGAACCGGATGAGATATCCTTGATACTGGCTGATGCCTGGGCAGTTGCCTGATTGAGAACGTCTATCTGGCTGGTAATGATTGAAATTGCATCTGAAACATGGTGGCCGACGTCATCAAGGGCCTGCTGAAATGCCTTCCACTCCCCTGAGTATGTGATACCGGTATTCATCCGTCTGGTAAAGTCATACCCGGCATACCCTTTTGAGACCTCCATCGCCTCATGAACCGGGATTACGACGGAGTCAAGGGTTTTATTGATGCCTTCGATGATGGTTCTGAAATCACCTTTATGCTTTGAGGGATCTGCCCGGACCATCAGTTTTCCTTCAGATCCTGACGTTACCAGCATATCAACATCAGCGATAACACTCCTGATATTATCCCGCATTCTTACAAGGGGACCATGTATCTGGTCTTTATCTGATGCCTGCATAATCTCTGCGGTCATATCCCCGTCCGATATCCTGGTCACATAGATGATCAGACCATTCAGCCAGTCATGCACCGCATTTATGGCATCCCGTATCTTGGCATGGTCACCGACGCATTCAATCTCCACCCGCTCACTGAGATCTCCTTTTCGTATCTTCTGAAGAATTCGGTTACCGGCACGGATGGGGGTGAGAATAGCATCAAGCATCTCATTTATCCCTCTGATGGTGGCTGCATACTCACCGGAAAAGAGATCCGGATTTCCCCGGTTTGCAAGATCTCCACGCTTTGCGGCATCGACCATCCGGGATATCTCTTCGTGGACTTTCCTGGTGATATCTGCAACCCCGTTGACCGCATTCCGTATCTTTTCATGCTCGCCGGAGTACACCTGCTCAATTCCCCCTGACATATCACCCCTGGCAATCTTTTGAAGAACCTTATTCATATCCCTGAACGGATGGAGGATACCGTCCAGCATGGCATTGATACCGGTGATGAGTTTATACATATCACCCTGATATCCCTCTGAAGAAAGCCGTGCCCTGAGGTTTCCTTTCTTCATCTCCTCTGCAAGTCCGAGAATATCTTTAATTGCGTGATATTCAGCGGTATTATCAACAATGGTGAGGATGAGGGAAGAAGAACCGGATGCTTCAGATTGGCGGACGGTTACCTTTGCTGATATTTCTGACTTATCAAACCGGGTAAAAACCCATTCAAACCGTGTGTTCTTCCCTTTCTGAACCGATTGCAGTAGGTTTTGAATAACGACGGCAGATGATGATCCGTCAGGCTGGGAGGTTGGAGAGAGATCTGAGAGATACTTACCGGTGAGTTCTTCAGATTGGCGCGCTTTAAACAGGCGAACTGCCGCTGCATTTCCAAAAATGATCCGGTTCTCTGCCATTACCAGGAGAGCAGTCGGGATATCGTTCAGAATCAGCTGACAATCCTGATTCTGATACCCGGACAGAGAGGTATTCAGATGTGATGAATCCGCCATATTAATCAGTTCTTCCCCCATTTCAGAAATAGTATGGTTAAATTGACGGATAACAAGAAAAAGGTAATGAAATGATCAGCTTTTCAGGGCTGCATCAAGTCTCTGGTTTACCATGTACCATCTGACGATATTCCAGAAGTTCTCAATAAACTTTGCCCGGTCATTCATATAATCAAGGTAATATGCATGCTCCCAGACATCAAGGACCATCAGAATTCGAAAACCGGGATATACATGAACATTATGCTTCTCTACCTGCATGAGAAGCAGCCGCTGTGTTCCAAGGCATACTGAAAGCACAGCCCATCCTGATCCCTCTACCGAAGAAGCTGTCTGGGTGAATTCCTTTTTGAACCGGTCAAGGGATCCAAAGTCCCGGTTTATCCAGTCTGCCAGGGTTCCGGACGGAACACCGCCTCCTCCCTTTCCAGCCGGAGCCAGGTTTTCCCAGAACAGGGTGTGAAGCCGGTGTCCGCCGATATGAAATGAGAGTTCTTTAAGCAGGGCTTTTTGATCCAGATCTGCACCTTCACTTCGTGCTTTCTCCAGCTTTTCAAAGATAGCATTTGCACCGGTGACATAGGCCTGGTGATGCTTCTGGTGATGCAGGGTCAGTTGTTTCTCCGTGATAAATGGTGCGAGGGCGCCATACTCAAAGGAAAGAGCTGGTAATGTATACTTTTTTGAATCGTCCATGACCTTCCTCCTGTTTGTGGAATGGTCTGCACCAGTACTTAAGTTCATCGGATCGTATCTCGCACGGCAGGGCATACATGCTTTCTCCGCACATATCATGTATGGATATCTATGATGTCAGAATTCCCCATATGAGGGTTGCAGATAACTGCCTCCTTGCAGAGCTCTTTCATCCGCTCAGAATTGGAAAGGACATCCAGTGCCGGTACAGTATAGCCCATGCACAGGTTCCGGTTGGTGTCACAACCCTTCCCCACCGGCTTATCAGATCTTCAGAAGTATACTACATCCTTTCCGGGACCGGAATAATGCATATCGGGGATGAGCAGATGGAGATAGGTGAGGGGCAACTGGCGTACATTCCCCCTGGAAAGACCCAGTGGATTGAGAACACCGGCATGCGGGACCTCATCTTTCTCGCGATCTGTGATCCGCTCTGGAGAGAAGAGGATGAAGTAGTTGGTGAGACTCTCCCCACAGTCCCGGTTTTAGATGATCCCTTTATGGAGGCAGCAATTCAGGAAGCAGAGAAAGGGAGAGAAGAAGGAGGTATTCCCATCGGTTCGGTCCTGGTGCGGGATGGTGTCATCATCGGAAGAGGTCATAACCGGCGGGTGCAGAACAATGATCCGATGGTTCATGCAGAGATCGACTGTCTGCAGAATGCCGGGCGGATCGGTTCATACCAGGATTGTACCCTCTATTCAACTCTGATGCCCTGTTTCCTCTGTGCCGGGGCTGTTGTACAGTTTCACATCCCCCGGGTCATTGTGGGCGAATCACGGACCTTCTCCGGTGCACGGGAGTTTATGGAAGCCCATGGGGTGACGGTCATTGATTATGACCTGAATCGGTGCCGGCTGATGATGGAGTCCTTTATTCGTGAAAAACCTGAACTCTGGAACGAAGACATAGGGGTGGTTTGACCCGCTGGGAAGTTTAATTCGATGCTTTCATATAACCTATCTGGTAACGTACTATTACCATGGCCGGGAAGATCAAAAAGCTCATAGACTCCCTGATAGAGCAGAGATCTCAGGGGAATGCGTCAATCGCCACCACTACGCGGACCAAACTTCTATTAAAGGGCATTGATGTGAAAAAGTATACAGAACAGTCAGATGATGATCCAGCCGTCATCAACACCATCATGCAGGTTGCAAATGAAATGGGACTCAATTTAAAGGTATAACTATGTCAGTACAAGTCGCACACTCACAACATCCGGATCCCTATGCCGCTGCCGATGAACTCCGAACAACTCTGGGAGAGTTAAAGCCGGTTCTGGTTCTGTTCTTTGCTTCCTCCTCCTATGGCCCGGACGGGATAAGCGCAGCAATGAAGAATGCCTTCCCCGACTCCACCGTCATTGGCTGCTCAACAGCAGGTGAGATCATCTCCGGTTCTATGCTGAATAATTCTGTCGTTGCCATGGCAATGGATGCAGACACGATACAGAATGTACATGCTGATACGATCTCGCTGAAATCACCGGACTTTGCCGATGATACCCTCTCCCGTCTTGCCGAAGCAGCCGGTTCTACCCCGATATCCCTTGACCCTGCACGGTACGTAGGACTTATCCTCTTTGACGGCCTTTCAGGGGCAGAGGAGTCAATCATGGAGCGGATAGGGGACCTTACCAATATCCAGGTAATTGGAGGTTCTGCCGGGGATGATCTCGCCTTCTCCGCCACCTATGTCTACCTGAATGGGAAGGCATATACAAATACTGCCGTGTTTGCACTCATTGAGCCGAAAAAGAAGTATGATATCATAAAAACCCAGTCTTTCTGCTCACTCGGGAAGAAACTGACTCCGACAAAGGTGGATGCTGCATCACGGAAGGTGATTGAGTTTAATGGAAAGCCGGCTGCTGTCGCATATGCTGAAGCAATCGGTGTGCCTTACTCTGATGCAGCGTCGCATTTCATGAAGAACCCGGTTGGCCTGATGGCCGACGATGAACCCTTTGTCCGCAGTCCCCAGCGGGTAGAAGGAGATGCCATATACTTTTACTGCCAGGTCAGGGAAGGGGTGGATCTGGATCTCCTCTCTTCAACTGACATCATCGCTGATACACAGAAGATGCTTGAAGAGAAGAACAAGGAAACTCCCATAGAGGCTCTTATAAATTTTAACTGTATCCTTCGGACATTACAACTAAAGCAGGAAGGAAAAGACGCCGCATATGGGAAAATCTTTTCAAATATCCCGACTATCGGGTTCTCAACCTATGGAGAAGAGTATATCGGTCATATTAACCAGACTGCTACGATGCTCGCATTTCTCAAATAAAAATTATTTTTTTGCCTTTACCACATCAGATACTGATGCAGCATACGGATACAGTCCTTTGAACCGTACCTGAAGATCCTCCGGGGGAGATGCAGCCGGTCTGAAGAACATATAGGATCCATCACGTTCGGTTCTGGTAACTTTCAGGTACTGGAATTTTCCTGGTGTTGCACCCGCAGCGGTTGATTCAAGTGTTATCCATTTATTCCCGAGAGGTTCTCCGGTGCTTGAGATGAGTGTGCCGGTAATGTAAAATGGTTGTCCGATCTGTGGTTTTGCCGGGTCAAGGGCAATTGAGATGATGGTCGGTATCCGTTCTTCCTGCGGGACAGCACTGACCCCGGTTATCATCAAAAGCAGACAGATCCCACATATTATGCCAAGTGCCCATCTCATCTGTGGACGATGATTTGACTTCATGCACATTGATATATCCCATGAGGTCATCAGGTTGCCTGTCTCCAGGGGATAACGGGGTGGTTCATCCCTCTCTTAAATTATCAGTGGAGTGGTTCAAACAATAACATTTAGATGATCTTCTGGTGCATATATCATGAGGTTCTGCACCGGAAAGTAGATGAATCCACTACCGGTCAGAAGGATAGTATGGAACAAATTGATGAAAAGAGTAGAAATAACATTTTTCTGGTAGATGATACAGCGAATCCGGCACCGCTTGGTCTGTGTGCATTTGGGATGACAACGATCCTATTAAGTCTTCATAATGCCGGTATTACGGCCATCAGAAGCCCCATTCTTTCTATGGCACTGTTCTATGGAGGTATCGCACAGGTTATTGCCGGAATTCTTGAATGGAAAAAGAATAATACCTTTGGTATGGTCACATTCGGGAGTTTCGGCTTCTTCTGGATATCATTCGCCTTTATCCTTCTGCTCCCCAAGATAGGGCTGACTGGTGCACCTACAAACCCCGAGCTGGCAGCATTTCTTAGTGTCTGGGGATTTTTTGCTCTTGGATTATTTGTCTGTTCATTCAGGATGCACCGGGTACTGCAGGTGACTTTGTTCTTCGTCGTGGTATTAGTAGCTCTTCTGGTCGCCGGTGAGCTGACGGGAATCTCCACACTGGGTATCCTTGGAGGGGGAGCAGGACTTATTGCCGGTCTTCTTGCCCTCTACATCGGAATGGGACAGGTTATCAATGAAGTATACGGGAGAAAGATCTTCCCGGTTTAATCATTCAACTTTTTTTAAATTTCCCAATCAGGACGGGAAAAAGAGTTAATGCACCGGAGAATAATCTGTTCTCCGCTCTACCAGAGTTCTCCCGAGATCCTCAGAAATATATCGCATATCTGCAGGGTCCAGGTATTCACCAGCCTTTGCACCAGCCGATGATGATATACTCTCTTCATAAAGGGTGCCACCGATATCGTTTGCACCGGACATAAGGCCAATCTGAACCATTTTAAGCCCGAGCTTTACCCAGGAGACCTGGATGTTGGTAAAATTATCCAGGAAGAGTCGTGAGATGGCGATCATGAGCATATCCTCTCTTCCGGTCGCTCCCGGACGTGCCATACCCTTCCGGTACAGGGGAGTCCCGGGATGAATGAATGACAGCGGGACAAATTCAGTAAATCCATGAGTCTCATCCTGAATGTCCCGTAATATGGAGAGATGCCTGACCTGGTCTGTGACCGACTCACAATGCCCGTACATGATGGTGGCAGTAGACCGAATCCCAGCGTTATGTGACTCTTTTATGATACGTACCCAATCATCAGTGGATATTTTCTCCGGACAGATAACATCACGGATCTCATCGACAAGAATCTCGGCTGCAGTTCCACACAATGTTCCGACACCGGCATCCCTGAAAGCTTCAAGTACTTCCCGTGTAGAACATCCTGTTTTTCTGGCCGCATATGCAACTTCCATCGGATTTGAGGCATGGATATGGACACCTGGTGCATTCTCCCTGATTGCCTGATATATGGAGAGATATGAGTTCAGGTCATATGCAGGATGCAGTCCGCTCACGGTACATATCTCAGTTACCCCCCGTGATGCTGCAAGTGCTGCTTTCTCTCCAACTTCCTCCGCTGTCAGTTCAAAGGCGTTTGAATCACCAGGTTTACAGGAATATCCACAAAACCCACAGGAATTCACACACACATTCGAGCAGTTGATATTCTGGTTTTTCACCCAGGTGACAGCATTGCCACATCTCTTCTCCCGGAGTGCATCAGCAGCTGCAGTGATCAGAAAAGATGAGCGATCCCGGACTTTAAACAGGCTTTCTGCCTCAGTGACAGTCAGGCGATGGCCCTCACTCACATCATCAAGCAACGTTTTCAGCTCATGGAGGTCTACTGTCATGGTTCTTATGATAAATTATAATGGTGCAAAACCATGAATGTTTACCCTCGCTGTGGTGCAGTTCCTCATTTTATCAGGAATCGGAAATCATCGATGATATGAGTTTTGCACATACTTTCTTCTGGTAGAAAAACTAAACATCAATTATTACTATCCGGAGTGGGTTTGATTAGTAATATTGACGATGAATGGGAAGAGGAAGTAGTTGCATCCGAAAAGGCCGGTCCGGATGATGAAATTATCCGGGTTCGCCTGCCTAAAAAATCCAATAATGAGCAGTTTGCAATTGCGGAGCTGATGATGGGCGCAAATCACATCAGGGTCCGGTGCTCTGATGGGGTTACCCGTCTTGGCAGAATTAAAGGGAAGATGAAAAAACGGGCCTGGATACGGGAGGGTGATATTATCATCATCGTGCCCTGGAGTTTCCAGGACGACAAATGCGACATAACCTACCGGTACACTCCCCCTCAGCGGGACTGGCTCCGTCGGAATAATTATCTGTAATTATCCTTATTTCTCCTCCCTTTTCTTAACCAGAATATTCAGGCAGAGTTCTTTTCCTTGTGCTGATCCCCCCGTATGAGTGATTAATTATGGGGTGAGGGATAATTGCGAATTATCTGCAGATATATCCTGTTAATTTTGCTATTCCGGGGGTATTTTCTCACCATGCCTGCATAAAGACGTGGTTAATTCACCAGCCCATGCAGTGCAAAATCTTTTAGTTATATCCATACATCCATATCATGATGATTTCTGTCCTTTGTGTGGACGATGAGCCAAATATGCTCTACTTATCAAAGACATTTCTCGAGAAAACCGGGGAATTTGTCGTTGATACGGCATCATCTGCACAAGAGGCACTCACGCGCTTACAACAAACCGAGTATGATATCATCGTCTCTGATTATATCATGCCGGTGTTATCCGGTTTGGATTTCCTGCGCATACTCAGAAAACAAGGAAATCACATTCCATTTATCCTGGTATCCTGTCGTGGGCAGGAGATGGAGATTGTAGAGGCGATTAATGATGGATTGTCCGGATATCTTACCAAAGAAGGTGATCCTGCCTATAATTTTGCCATGCTCTCTCATCGGATCAATCAGGTCGTGTCCCTGAAGAGATCTGAAGAGGGATGGAAAGAGAGTGAAGAGCGGTTCCGGTTTTTATATACTCACATGGCCGAAGGGGTTGCTCTCTTCACGCTCATCAGGGATGAGAACGGGAATCCGGTTGATTTCAGGTTTGAAGATGTAAACCTCCGGTATGAGGAGATATTCAATTATACAGCCGATATGGTCAGGGGGAGATGTATCTCTGATGTTATCGGGTATGTTCCCTGTCTTCAGGAATGTAGCTCTGTCGTAGAAACAAAAACCCCTCTCAAATTTGAAAAGTTTCTCCCCCGGTCTTCAAAAAAATTTTCCATATCCGTATCTCCCTGGCTTGAAACCGGTTTTGCTATGATTTTTTCAGATATCACCCGGAGAGTAAAGGCTGAAGAGCAGCTGAGAGAGACGAGTGAATATCTTCAGAAGCTCATCACTCATGCCGGGACACCGATCATCGTCTGGGATAAAGAAGGGAACATCACCCAGGTAAACCAGGCATTTGAGGATCTTACCGGATATACCCAGGATGACCTGATCGGCAAGACCATCCGGTGCATCCTGCCCGAACATGAAGCCGAACGGTTGTTTTCAATCATCCATCTCACCAGCCTTGGCATGCATCTTGAATCGACCGAGATACCGGTCAGGATTAAAACCGGAGATATCAGGACACTGAAGTGGAATTCAGCAAATATTATGGATAATCACGGATCACTCCGGGCAACCATCGCCCTTGGAGTTGATATCACCAGGGAGAAAGAACTTGAAGAGGAGAATGCAACCGCAGTCTTCCAGCTCAAACGAAACCTTGCAGAGCTTGCAATCCTCAACGACGGGATTAGAAACCCGCTTGCAGTAATTCTTGCCTGTGCAGAGTTTCAGGATGAGACATCCTACTCCCGGATTATGCACCAGGTCTGGGAGATAGATAAGATGATCGACCCGCTGGACAGCCGGTGGATAGAATCAGAAAAGATCCTGAAGTTTCTTGAAAAACATTATCGTATCGGGTATACCGGCAAATCCGGAAAATACGAGAGTTCAGATCTGAATCAGGGATCTGGGTGATCTCTTCCTTCTTATGATGAATGCCACAACCTTTAATCATCGTATACGCGAGAACTTCCATCAGATATGATCTCTGTGCTTTTTGTCGATGATGAACCGGTCCTGGTAGATATTGGACGTCTGTTTCTTAAACGGGCAGGAGATTTTTCGGTAACCGGGGTTCTGTCAGGGCAGGAGGCAGTCAGACTTCTGCAGGAGAACACCTATGATGTGATCATCTCCGACTACCAGATGCCGGGAATGAATGGTATTGAACTCCTCCGTTTTGTGAGAAAACAGTGTGGTGATATCCCGTTCATCCTCTTTACCGGCCGCGGTGATGAGGCAATTGCCGGGGATGCGGTCAACACCGGAGTGGACTTTTATGTCCAGAAAGGAGGCGACCCAAAGCTTCAGTTTGCAGATATTGCCCATAAGATAGAGACTGCAGTCGAGCGGAGACGGGCACTTCAGGCAATAAAAGCATCAGAGCAGCGGTTCCATGACATCATCAATTTTCTCCCGGACGCAACCTTTGCCATCAATACTGAGGGGATCATCATCGCCTGGAACCGGGAGATTGAGCGGATAACCGGTACCCGTGCTGAAGACATGATGGGAAGAGGGGCGTATGCCCATGCAGTCCCGTTTTACGGATCACGACGGCCCATGATCATTGATCTCCTCCTTCGTCCTGACCCCAAGGTTGAACTGTCCTATCCATCACTTCACCGGGAGAATTCCATCATCACCGCAGAGGGAGTGTTGTATATCGCCGGAAGGAAACACTTTTTCCTGGCCAGAGCATCTTTCCTGTATGATCAGCATGGGAAAATAGCCGGAGCAATAGAGAGTCTTCGGGATATTACCCCTCAGAAAGAGTCAGAAGAAAAGCTGATCAGAATTATCCAGCATCTGCCGGTAGGTCTGCAGCTATTCAGGATAGAGGCCGATGGACGACTGGTCTGTCATGGTGGCAATCCGGCTGCTGAAGAGATGACTGGGATGAGCGGGAGATGTGCCCCTGGAAAAGTGATTGAAGAGGTTTTTCCAGATGATGAAGGCCGGAATATATGTATCATTTGCAGGAAGATTGCCATGGAAGGCGGTCGGGACTCCATAGACAATGTCCCCCTTTCAGCTGACGGATGTGTAAAACACTATAATATCAGGATGTTTCAGACCGACCCTGGAGAAGTTGCTGTACTCTATATCTGAAAATCCGGTATGAATGAAGAGGAAAGTGATTATAGGTACCAAAACATATGAGATACATTATGGGCCAGTCAAGAAAATACGAGTTCAAATGGGAGCTTTTAGGAGATATAGAGAAGGGCAGACCGAATCTTGGGAACACTACCCGGCTTGAGATCTACCGGCTCATGCAATATACGCTCCGTGATGTGCTTGAGCAGCGGTACGGTGATGCTGAAGCAGACAAAATATTCAGGGAAGCCGGACGGTTATCTGGAAGGGAGTATTATCACCACCTGCTTTCCGGATGCACGGGGATGCATGATTTCATCAGGAAATTCCAGGAATCACTCCGGGAGCTGGGTATCGGAATTCTCCGGGTTGAGGAGGCAGATGAGCTGAGTGGCAGTTTTACCCTCACCGTCGCGGAGGATCTTGACTGTTCAGGGCTTCCTGAGCTGAATTATCCGGTATGTACCTTTGACGAAGGGTTTATCAGGGGTATTCTTGAGGAGATGACCGGATCCGAATACGAGGTCAGAGAGGTTGACTGCTGGTGCACCGGAGATAGGACCTGCCGGTTTGAAGCCAATGTCCGCAGTTCCTGACAGGTTTTCCATGACTGAGAATTCAGGTCAGGATGCACTGACCCTGATCGAAGATATGATTGAGAAAGGGGGAGATATTCCAAAAGATCTCCCCGGTTCTTTGGAGGAACAGGAGAAACTCAAACGAATTCTTGGAAAGATACATGAGATGCATTCTTTTATCTCCCGTATGTCTGAAGGGGATCTGGACGCAAAGCTCTCTTTTCGGGGCTATATCGCGGGTCCCTTGAAGGCTCTTCAGTCATCACTCCGCCACCTTACCTGGCAGGCAAAGATGATTGCAGAGGGGGATCTCTCTCAAAGGGTTGATTTCATGGGAGATTTCTCTCTTTCCTTTAACCGGATGGTAGCAAATCTTGCTGATAACCGGGACCAGCTGATCAGCCGGAAGGAAGAGCTCGAACGGTCATATGCTGCCCTCTCCCAGGCAAATAACAAGCTCAATATCCTCTCTTCCATTACAAGGCATGATATTCTCAATCATGTGATGGTGATTGTGAATTACTGTTTCCTGCTCAAGGAAGTGATTACAGATCCGAAGCTGAAGAAACAACTAGAGGCGATTGAGTTCAGCGGGAAGGAGATCCAGCATCTGATCGAGTTTACGAGGAGTTACCAGGATCTCGGGGTTCTTGAACCTATGTGGCAGCGTATCCCGGTAATTTTTACAAATCCTACCATATCAGGTCTTGTAAAGGATATCTCCGTGAAACTCCCGGACCAGTGTTATGAGATATTTGCTGACCAGATGCTGGTCAAGGTGATGTATAACCTTGTGGAGAACTCGATCCGTCATGGTGGCGGAGTGACTGAAATCCGGATCTCCTATGTGGATGAACAGTCTCTTCTCCGGATTATCTACGAGGACAATGGATCCGGGATCTCAGCAGATGAGAAAGAGAAGGTCTTCAAACGGGGATATGGAAAGAATACCGGTCTTGGTCTCTTCCTTATCAGGGAGATCCTCTCCATCACTGATATCAGTATAAAAGAGACCGGGACACCGGGCAAAGGGGTCAGGTTTGAGATGACTGTGCCGGAGAAGTATTTCAGGAGATGTGAATCCTCATCTACTCCTGCCGAATTGTGATAATTCCCGGAAAGAAGATCAGCGATGCCGAGTTTATGCAGTATCGCATCCCCGTGGGTGGTGGCCCGTCATCAAAGACATGCCCAAGGTGAGCATCACAAAGAGCACAGAGAACCTCTGTTCTCACCATTCCAAAACTCGTGTCCTGTCTGGTCCTGATGTTCATACCAGACACCGGTCCTGAAAAACTTGGCCAGCCGGTCCCTGAATCAAATTTATCAACCGACGAGAAGAGATCGGTGCCACAGCAGGCACACCGGTACAGGCCGGCTATCTTGGTTGCATAAAATGCTCCGGTGAACGCCGGCTCTGTCCCTCCTTTTCTCGCAACATCAAAGACGGGTTTATCCAGTATTTGGCTCCATTCTTCGTCGGTTCTGATGACCTTTTTGAGTTCCCGAACGGTTCCGGTGTCAGCATGATAGATAGGGATGAGGTCAGAAGATGGCATATGATGTAATAGGGTGATAAAATGGATAAAATGATATTATCTGAAGTCCATCGGAGCCGCGGTCATTTGTATGTTAATAAGAAAGAACGGGGGTTTCAGACCAAAATTTACATCTCCCCTGAATATCTCTCAACCATTTTTCCCGTCACCCGGTACCATCTCTGCCAGAATCACTCACTATGATAGCAGATATTTTACGACCGGTATGCATCGAATCGGTATTCCGTCATATTCTATAACATCTTCATAATCATTTGTAAGCAATATGGATTCAGGATTATCACCTCCCTGAAGCGGTATGATAAACCCTGCTAATTCACGTGAAGGGATCTCCCTGACTGAAATGTCATCATACCATACCTGAATCCGCCGCCTGATATGCATCCCTTCTTTTACGATGAAATCTATCTCGTTTCCATTTTTCGAGAAGTACACTTCCTCATACTGTTGCCTGAGAAAACAGGCGATGACATTTTCGACCTGCCATCCGGTGTCTTCGGAAAATGAGAATGCAACCCGATTACGAAGTCCATTGTCGATTGCATAAGGTTTGAATCCTGATCGCATGGAATGTTTTAATGAATACGAGAAGCTGGTTATCTGAAAGAGTAGGTAACTTTCCAAAAGTGCAGAGATATATGATTCTGTTTTATCCTGTGATATGGAAAAATTCTTTTTTAGTTTAGAGATATTTGTGGGCCGTGCTACCTGTGTCAGCAGATAGACCGCGAGATTTCGAAGACTTGTCACATCCCGGATCTCATACCTGGATACGATGTCCCGATAGAGTATATCGTCAAAGTAACTCTTCAGGAGGATCTTCTTCTCATTCTCCGTTTTTTTGAGTGTCACTTCTGGAAAGCCACCATACATGAGATATTCATGGAATAAATTTCGTATTGTGGTTTTTTTATTGAAATAATCCAGTTCTGTTCGAACATCCACATCGTTGAACCGTAGATATTCGATAAATGAAAGGGGGAAGACCTCAAAAGTGACGTTCCTCCCGGTTAGTTTCGTTCCGATCTCACGGGAAAGGATGGATGCTGAAGAGCCGGTTACAAAAAACTTGATGTCTTCTGTATCCTGCCTCCCCCGAACCCATGATTCCCAGTCGGTCACCTGTTGTATCTCATCAAGAAAAACCCAGCATTTTCCTTCCGGATATACCCGTTCCCGATACGTCCGATAGATATCTTCGAGAAGGGTGATGGAATACTCTGAAGCAAAGAGTGGCTCTTCCAGATTGACCCGGAGGATTGCTACAGGGGGGATACCTGTTTTAAGGAGTTCCTGAATAACTTGGTTCATGAGCGTGGATTTTCCGGAGCGCCGTATTCCTTTCAGAACCAGCACTTCTTTGGATTGAACCTGTGCACAGCAGGCAGGAAGCAGATCCCTGGGAATGCCTGCATCAATAGCCCCGGATATCCAGAATGGGTTATATGCAGATAATATTTCAAGGATTTTTGAAGAGTTCACGAAGACCACCGATATATCTTATACTTATTGTATTAGTATCACCGATATATCGGTTAAGCATTTGGGTTACCCACTGGCCATTATCTCTTCATAGACCCTTTCAATCATGAATTTCGTAACCTGCTCCTTGAACTCCTAACTCTCAAAAAAGTTATTCACGCCTTTTTGATCAATCCAAAAGGTTATGCCGGTGTGTAGCTTCACATGAAGTGCAAATATATTTATCGACTTTTACAGAACCTATGCTTCTCTTTGTCGCAGTATTCTGTCAATTTTGGTTCATCGTTGTCCCAAAATCAATGCAGGGTAGATTTTTGGTTTATCGGACTATTCGGCAGAGTCAGTTATTTATCAGTTATGATTTCGGAATTATTATTCATTCATCCCATCAACAATTATCTGTAAGGGATGGAGTAGTCAGAGAATTATTACTCTGAAGATTGTACCGGAGAGAAAAATGACTAATACCCTGAATAAAATCGTAGTAATCATTGTTGTATTAATGATTGTCGGGCTCCCGATGGGATGGATTCTTCTTTCTAACGAACCCCCAGGACCGTATTTTGTAACTGATTCGGATAAGATTAAAGCCTCACTAAAAGCAGCAGGACTTACTCTCTGTTCCATGACCGAATACAAATGGATTGTCACAGGAGCCTTGGGAGGGGAGAGCATGGTAGTTTCAGATGATTGTTCTGCAGGTATAACACCACAGACTATTAAGATCTACACTCAGAACTTTGATTCTGTCCAGGATCGTAACAATGCTGTTTCACTCATCCAGAAAAGTATTAACCAGAAGGATATCAACGGCGGAGTTTATACCTTTGGTTCGTATGTTATTGCGGTTCAGGGTCAGACAGGCGGGGAACCAATAACTGAAACACTGGCACAAGTGAAAGCAGCTTTTAAAAATAATCCCTGACTTTTTTTACACACCTGCAGTATCACACCCGTTTATTGCTAAATAATCGGTACAGGCAGGGACCCCAAGAATGGACTGGGTGGACCGGTTTTGAACCTGGTTCGCAATCCGGTTTACTGCTTCGTGTCGCACTATCGTATAAAAATTACAATATTTTCATCGATAAATCGGTTCAGACCTGGATGACTTACCCCCCCATTATCTCTTCATAGACCTTGTCAATCATATACTTCGTAACCTGCTCCTTGAACTGCTCACTCTCAAAAAATTTATAGGAGTTACGCAGTTAACTTTTATAATAGAAAGATCTATATATGTTGACAGCACCAATAATATACGTGCCAGTAACGAAACAGCCATCCGATGTTGATTATATCAATTACCTCATCGCAGCTCGA